>Ga0315915_1008756_pt1 | contig 11726 bp, 7 predicted proteins | sample MpolbnodulesMG_FD_207738 | JGI IMG/M metagenome (GOLD analysis project Ga0315915, IMG submission 207738) | Medicago polymorpha root nodule microbial communities from Los Angeles, California, United States - branched nodules | ecosystem: Host-associated > Plants > Roots > Nodule | place: USA... | reverse complement strand
AAATTATCCTCAGGTATGAGTCCTAGCAATGAAGCGGAGAGGATGGAAATGTCTCGAGTACCGTATGCATCGGCGGTGGGAAGCCTTATGTATGCCATGATATGTACAAGACCAGACATTGCACAAGTAGTGGGAGTGGTTAGTCGGATTATGGCGGATCCGGGTAAAGAGCATTGGAATATTGTTAAGAGAATCATGAGGTACATTAAGGGAACCTCGGGTGTTGCAATATGTTTCGGAGGATCAGAGTTAACTGTCAGGGGTTATGTTGATTCAGATTTTGCAGGTGATCATGATAAAAGAAAATCTACTATTGGTTATGTGTTCACACTTACTGGAGGAGCAGTAAGTTGGTTGTCCAAGTTACAAACTGTTGTAGCTCTGTCAACGACAGAAGCTGAGTACATGGCAGCTACCCAAGCGTGTAAGGAAGCTATTTGGATGCAAAGGTTAATGGAGAAACTCGGGCACAAGCAGCAGCAAATTACTGTGTATTGTGACAGTCAGAGTGCCTTGCACATTGCAAGGAATCGAGCTTTTCATTCAAGGACAAAACACATAGGCGTTCAATATCATTTTGTTCGAGAAGTAGTGGAGGAGGGGAGTGTGGATATGCAAAAGATTCACACCAATGATAACCTAGCAGATGTAATGACAAAGCCGATCAACGCTGACAAGTTTATATGGTGTCGATCCTCGTACGGCCTATTGGAAACGTAGCAACATGAATTGGCAAGGTTGAGAGATTTCGAATGCTCACACTTACTTGTAACAACATCCACCTAGGATCCACCACAATTTATTAGATGTTGTGTGAAATTTGCCAAGCTCCACTACACCTTTTAGAAGTTTTGGACTGAAGGGATGCTGCTGCTGGAGGCCCTGAGAGATGGATTCCCAAATTTTTATCAGACATGGTTGCTGCTATAGGATTTGGGAGAGATTCATGATTAAGTCCATTAACATATAATTATGTCACTTCCGAGCAGAAACCCATTACTGAACAAATTCCAAAATATAATGGATTCCAAAATATTTAACTTTATCAACTAACTCTAGAGCAATATTCAAAAACTTCCTCGTTAACCATCGTGTTTAGCCTATTAACTATTTAACTCAAAAGATCCACTCAATCCCACTATACAAGATAAATAAATAGAACGAGAAAACAAGCCTAAATTTTCATAATATTTACAATACTCATGAAGATTTCAACATCAAAAGTCAAATTTATCAAGCTTAATGTGGCTAAAATTTTATATAAGGCAGTCTACTCGTTGAATTTTAACCAGTTGCAAACTCTTTGAAAACCTTCAAGTCGACAATTTGAACCAATAGGACAGGGAGAAAAAATCAAAAATTGTTAAGCTCTATGTGTAATATTTTTCATTTATAATTTCTAAAATTTCTATCAACCAAGAGCGACAAAACACCTCCCTATGAAGCACTGACACAAATACAAACACTGGATTCGACACAGGGAGTAATTTAGGGAAATAACATTTGAATGTAACCACATGTGTTGGTGTCGGACATGAACACATGTCGAAACGCCAGACATATCTTTGATCACAAATAATTTTGCTACAAAGCATCCTCCACAGAATCTATGCTATCAGATATCTACAACTTATACGCTATCAGCTATCTATGCTATAAGATAGCAATTTGAACTTGCCAAACGGAGCCTAAAATGAGGAGTGTCTAACTTTCTAGATGACCTCTAACTAACTGCTAATTCAACGAACAAACTTAACTCGGTTTCTATCTACTTATAACTAATCTAAATTTGTGTCTGATATAAGCGTATTATCAAGTTTCCCCCCAAAATTTAAGCTACACCCAACTTGTACTAACTACATTACTAATCACAGGAGTAAACAGTGATAGTAACCTATAATTTGTAAGACTAATAATCAATAATATTTCAACATAATTATGGTAACGTGATGATATCGATGTAATGTTTTAATTTCTTGTTTACTGCTTCTAAATAAGTGCCTAATTGGTGGGACCCCTTCCTGGACCCTGCGTTAGTGCACCAGACAGTCCTTTTTTTTTATAATTTTTTATTGCTTCTAAGTGCCTAATTTTTACCTATTTCCAGGTCTATCAGTGTGCTTAAAGTCAGGACGTGGCACTAAACTTTCCTCTCCTGTTAAACAATATATTCAGAGACTTCTCAAGGTAAAAATAGTTACGTAACTGAAATGTATGTTTAAACAAATGTTACAATTATATTTGTTGAGTATGGCTCAAATTAACGGATAAGTGGGCAGACGCTTGAGCATAGTGAGTGAATCTGAAAGTGCAACGTAGCGGATTGAGAGGTCACGACTTTGAGCATGGATCATTCATAGGGTTATGACTACGAGGGTTGAGAGTGTGGGGGCAAAGCTCCCATGGTACAATTTAGGGGTAAACTTGTATTTTAGAGTGTAGTATTTAAACACAGTTTTGTGCTCTATATAGCCTCCATCATTGCATTATTGGAAAACTACAAGTCGTTCTGCTGTTTGAGTCTTTGAGATGTAGGCACAATTGGCTGAATTCCATTGTCTGTTCTTGTTGGCGTTTATTTATCTGTTTTTGTAGAGTTGGGTTTGCTGATTACTCACGAGATATATCTATCATTTTTCCCTTTTGTTCATGATTGTCCTATTTGGTTTGTGCTCCATTCCAAAAATTTACCTTCACGGTAAGAGAAAGAAGAATTAGACAATTAGTTAATAAAAGCTTTGAATTTTGTTTTTTCGTTTGTTTATACTATCATGAGGGCGAGCCTTGGCCGAACAGCAAGGCTTTTGGCATGAAACCTCGTGGATCACACATGGCTGCCTTTAAACTTGTCTGAATCGGAACAACTGTTCCTTTTTTTATGTTCATGATAGGCCTGTGTTAACTTATTCATTGAAATGGGTGGGCTAACATAAAAAATTAACTTGTCTAAATCTACAGCTTAACATGGAAGGGCCATATGGATTTGAGTGGCAAGAGGAAGAAAAGGTGAAGCGTAGAGAAATGATTGATCCTGAAGCACGCTATATATTTGTGCATAAGGTTACTAATGCAAATGTTGATGAGACGACAATGAAGTAAGATATATATTTGTGCACGCTATATATTTGGGAAAAATAGTGTAAGATAAACAAGTCAATATGAATTGCTTCTTCAAATGAAGACAAGCAACGCCATGCATTAGAGGAAACTCAAAGAGCTGTACATGCAGAAAAGAATCCATGTGGGAGGATGATCACCGCCAGGGCAACAAGGAGTGAATGTCTGACAGGTTGATACACTTCTTTGTGTTTGAAATTTCCTCAGAACGAGACAACCAAGCCTCTGTTGTTCCATTCACCAATAGTTCTGTGTTAGAGGTAGAAATTGCGGGGGAGCTGGAAAAAGACATCCTCCCCAAGTTCCCTTCCTCATTGGACGATTGAGAAGGATGACGGGGAATGACTGAAGATGCAGAGAGATTAACAAAAGAGATATATTTTCTTACTCTAATCACAATTACAAAAACAACTTGTTAATACTAAATTATAGATAAAATTGTTCTATTCTTAGCATACTATGCTAGGTTCAGTTAGATGAAATTTTGTTGACAGTCTGTAGCTAAAAACTGAAATGTTTCAAACTAATTTGTGTTTTCTACTTTGTCGCATAGCTATAACCTGATTTCAGTTTTTGCAGCCAAACACATGATGAACGCACAATTTGACATTAAATTATTGGGAATAATATGGTATGTACCTTAATATAAATACCTTAATCTAATAGTGGATAACAGGAACAAATTGTGATTAAAGCAAATTTACTGGTAAGAACGGGAATCCACTGACAGTGCACTCCTTTGAGCCATTATTTCAAGTTAAAAAGAAGTGTAGATGGACATAAAGATAAAAAAATTTGAATGTGATAAGCGAAGTGCTTACAGTTTACATACAAATAAGTCAAACTGCATACGAGTTAAGATTCTCTTGCATAAAGTATTCTTATGGAATTCATCAAGCATTTTAATTTACATTATTCTTCCCATGATTAATTTTCCTTTTATTACCATCTCTTCTCATATATTTAAACTTCATTGATAAATTTACCACATAATAAATCGAGAATAATTTGAAATCGGGTAACATGTAGGTCTTATTCCAGTATTAATAATAGCAACAATCATAATAGGAACATAAACAGAACAACTCTGTCTTTTTAGCAAAAAGCACATTTGTTTCCCAGAAAAACACAACAGTTTTTTGTACTCCCTCTAAATTTGTCATCATTCTTTATGTCTCTTCGAGTTTAAATCACAATATCTCACGGCTTCCAACAATATTCATTATTAAGTTTCATAAAATTAATTTTATTTGTTGTTTTATTTTTAACATGCAGGTTTGTGACATTAGCCCTAGATAATACTTCATCTTAGTAGCTATTTGATTGGTTGGCTTAAGTAAGGGTAACTCTCCATTAATGTATAACAAAATTATTGCAAAAAACACGCGTGCTATGAAGTCAAGGATTTGATATAGAAGTTTACCACTCTGCAATAATGCACTTGAGTTTCATTTTTAACATACAGATTTGTGACATTAATCCTAGATAATACTTTATTCTTAGTACTTGTATTATTGCAAGACTTAAGGGCGGCTCTCTGTTATTTTATAAGAAACTTATTCCAACAAGAAATATATAACTTATAAGTTATAATTTCTTCTTCCTTCAAAAAAAAAAGTTATAATTTCTTCTGTAACTAAGAATGTTTGCCCCAAATAAACTATAAAGTTTTTATTGTAAAAAATAGTGTTCCGCCGGGGTAACAAGGAGTTAATGCATATACTTGTTTGTGTTTGGAATTTCCTCAGAACAAAGACAACGAAGCCTCCATCGTTTCATTCACCAATTATTCAGTGTTAGAGGTAGAAATTGAGGGGGAGCTGGAGAAAGACATCCAACCAAAGTTCCCATAATCATTGGTTGATAAAGAAGGATGATGGGGAATGACAGCCTCCCAGTTGTTTCCTTCCCAATTGGTATAACTGAGGATGCAAAGAGATTAAAGAAAGATATATTTTCTCTCTCTCATTATAATCACAAACAACGTGTGAAGACTAAATTATGGAGGAGAAACAGAGGAGAAAAAGTGTGACAGAAATTGCTGGAAATCGCCGCCAGGGAACAAAATCAGCACTCATCACCGACGGGATCAAAGATTACGATGCAGAAATTAGGGATATTGAAGCTGAAGGTTGAGTGTTGTGATGTTTCCGCCACTGCATCAGTGAGTGCAACTGCAAACATTTGACCTGGATCGAAAGTTTGAGGAATCGCGTCAAGGAATGTCCATAGGGAATCCTTACAATCGAGCTGGTTAGGAAGTCTATCTTGTAAGACTCTCCAACCAAACAACTGTTTTTGGCACTGATGTGAGCCATAATCTGTGCACTACCTTCAATAATTCATCGTCGAAATCATTGAAAAAACGCAAATTTCACAGCTCTTGATAACATCATTTTGCCAAGAATCTGTTGCACTCTCCAGCAACCATTTAAAAACATCCGATACAGGTTCCTGCAGCTGTAAATTTTCCACCATTCTTTGCTCATTCCCATTCAGATTTTTCCGCCAGCACCAGCACCAAACCTGTGTGTTTCCTGCCTACGTCCACTTCTGCGACACGGTATTGCATCTGTAATGTGCATTCACCATTTCCTATCTCACTTCTAATAAGATTTTCAAACCAGTCTGGTTCAATGCCAATATCCCTTCAAATTCTATTGTTATAGTACTTTTGGTTCTTAATATTCTCCTTTCTTTACTCGGTTATAAATATTCTCTTAAAAAGTTTAATGCAAAGTCAATTAGTTATTATCGGGTTGGTAGTTGGAGGGATGCTTCAATTACTTATTATGGTAAAATACACTCATCAAATATGTGCTAAGGTTTTTGAAGTTGATCATCTGAATATTCATTTGTATCTTCAAATAATTTCTGTCATTATATATAGTAATTACTTAGAATATGGAAAGTATGGGTAGCATGTGTAAAGCTGGTTGTTATGGGTTTTTTGGCTCATGAATCTGTTGCTGGTCTCTCATTCTGTGTTGGTTTAGAGTTCTCTGCCTTTGGTTTTTGGTTCAATGGGGGGTGAACTCTAGTGATTGTCTGTTAACCTTGCAGTAATTAGTTTTTTCGCAGCTCCAGTTAATGGTTTTTCTCTTTGGATGTGGTCTTTGTAACCACTTTTGGTCATTATTAGCTTATCTACTTCCCTGGTTGTGAATTTTGGCCTCTTAGGGGGTTCTTAGTTTTTTTTTTCCTCTTACAAATGTTTTGTAGGATTGTTGGTGTTTATGTCCAACTTCTGTGTTACGTACAATATATTATGAGATGTTGCCCTATAAATATATTTAAAAAGCTATTACAATATAATATTTACAATAATTTTTTTAGGAGAATATTCAAAGTCTAGTTGTAATTAATAATCAAACACTTTATTTGAGAAATGGAAGTTCACATCATTCACTAGAGATTTGAGATGAACCATCTGTCAGAATCATACGTACATTCGTTTTTGCTGCTACACAAGTTCTGTTTCAGAAAACGGATTGGACAGACAAGTGTTTTTACATAAGAATGCCTTATTAATCACAAGAGCCATACAGTGTTGTTGCTGCTACACAAGTTCTGTCTTGGAAATTTCCGAGTTCTGATCTTCAGTGTTGTTTTTACTCTTTGTATAAGGATTCCAATTTGTGTACTGAGATTGAAATTCTCAAAACTCTGTAACCAGTATAACTGAGCTGAAAAGCATAGCATTACTTGATTCCCTTTCGAACAACCAACGGATTCTGTGTGCGAGCAACCACTAGACATATCGCATGACAATGCAAATAGCCAGATGACTATAGATGGTTTCCTGATAATGTACAATCACAGAAAAAGTAAGTGCTTAGTTTTTGGTTATAGAAAAGATGCCTGAATTTGAAACATAACATCATCATGTTTATTTCAACATGAGAGGATCCACTCTTGAAATGGTCATACAAATCATTATGCAGAAAACAAAAAATTCTTACATTTTACTATCAAAATGAGAAAATAAAATGAAATTCATTTTAAAAGATTTATAAGTCATATCAATAAAGCAAAAATTAATTCATGAGATACATTGAATAGAAACGAAGTACCAGTTTGTAAGACTTCAAAAAGAAATGGAAGAAAAAATATAACGAGTAGCGGATAGAAGTAAATTAACTTTTTCTATTGGATGTACAAAACCAAAACTTCGAATTATGAAATAAAATTCTCCAATTCCATTTGCCAAATCAAAACATAATTTGATAGGAGAAACGCTTCTTTATACCATCGATTTAATACTTATAAATGTTTTCACGACATGTATTTTTTTTGCAATTTTTAATTCTTTGAAGTTTGAACTATCTATTTCACTGTGATATAAGATGAAGTTTGTATCTAATTTGACTTGTTGGACAAAAGATACACATTTTTATAACGGTTGTCATACACCCTATGAAATGACAAGTCATGTATATTTATAAATATATTACTATGGAATAACAATCAATTTCTTTTTCAAAACATCATACATAAAGATTGTGATTAAAAACATTCATGTTTTCAAAGTATACGGATCTTACTTGTAACAACATTCATTTAGGATTCTTATAGAAGTTCTGGACTGAAGGGATGCTACTGCTATAGAGATGGATTCCCAAATTTTTATCCAACCTGGTTTCTGCTAAAATATTGTGGATGCTACTGAAGGGATGCTACTGTTATAGAGCTGCTAAAATATCAGTTCCTGAGTATCACAAACTGATATGGTTTCAATATCAATTAGAAGGGATATTTTTACGAAACCAGAAAGTAATTGTGTCTCCCTTGATGATTTGGTGCTCGAACCAATCTGGAATCCTCTCACTTCCGCTTGGGAAACAAAAATAGGTGCCTCCAGCATCATGTAGTTTCTGTTAGTTTATACAAAAGAATAATAATTAGACTATGAATTATATATACATGAAATAGTATATGTCAAATACTAATGCGATAAAAAAACAACAAACCTGACTCATTAACATTCTTCTACTTGAGGAACTCAATGACTCACATTCCAATGCAAAAATCTCTTTTAGATTCGGTGGAATCCTTCTAATTTCCTTAAGATATTTGCAAAAATCCAAATCAAGTTTCCTAAGATGGCGACATTCAGTAAGACACTCCGGGAGAATTTTGAAGTTGAAACTTGATATTTCTAAGTGATGAAGTTCACTCAGATTTCCAAATGAAAATGGCAATTCTTCTATGAAAGTTTCAAATATCTCAAACTCTTTTACATTTGTCATCTTGCATAATAGTTCTGGAAAACTCTGAAGATTGCTACAACCATAGAATTTCAATTTCTCAAGAGAAGGCAGCCGCAAGGGTGGAAAACACTTGAGCATGTTGCATTTCCTTGCATCTAAGATTTCAAGTTTATTTAGGTATCCAACTGACTTGTGAATTGTAATTAAATTATGACAATTTCGAAATGAGAGCTTTCTTAAATTTGGAAGTCCTGAGATATCAGGTATATGAGTTAAATAGTCACTATTGTCCAAGGTCAAGTTTTTTATGTTGTTGAACTTACACCGCATATAAACATATAAGAAACAAACAAATAAAAATGAGATACTATACTCTTATACTGAATATATAAATGTACACAATTGCAAAATGAAATTATTTCGCTTACCTTGTTCGAAAACCAAGATGATAGTGACTTCGAAGTAAATCCTTTCCATTTCAATACACTCAAACTTCTTGGAAGATACTTCAGACCTTTAGATAAATGGCCATTTTCAATGACAAGTGTTTTGAGTTTTGTCATCTCCTTGAAGGCCATTTTATTCACGTCTATTATGGGTTCCATTGAGGGATGATTCAGATATATCACTTCAATTTTACAAGTTCCCTTTTAAAAAAAAAAAAAAAATTAATCAAGCACGATACAAATAACTTACAGAGCTGGAACATGTACATGTAATTAAGTGTAAAAAGAAGTAGTATGTGATGGTCATATATAAGTCCAAAAAGAGGAAAGTCATGATAAGCTAAAATAACAAATTGTTCATAGATATCAATCTTACTGTGTTTTCCTTTTAAAACATGAACTATATCATCATGACACCACAACCTGCTGCGTTCTCCAGGCTCTCTAATTGATTCTTGTCGGACAATTTCTTTACCCATATCCTCTATCAAGTCATGTAATGTCACAGTACCATAAACACTAATCTTCATGAGAGATTTATTAACCAGCAATCCAATGTGGCTTTTTATGCAATAACCATAATGATCATGAAGTACCTCTTGGACATAGTCATCTTGATGCCCTTTAAAGACACAAGCAATATCTAAAAAGACATTCTTTTGTTCCTCGTCCAAAGCATATCAAAGCTTACTTTAAGTATCTTTTGGATATCTTCAGGTGGAATTCTTCCATACTTATCTAATAAAGACTCACATTCTGCTATACTCTTTCCAAACAAGTTGGAACCAACTACTTCGAAAGCTAATGGAAGGCCAGAAGCATATTTAACTGCACGGTTTAAAATATAATCATACCTTGAATCATTTTTGTTACTTTTAAAAGCCACCTTTCTTAACAATTCAAGAGCTTGTTTGTTATTTAAACCACCTGCTTCGTATATCCTTTTAATTTTACGAAAGAAAAATAGAAATCATATATCTTTTGCCTTTAACACATTTAACTTATGAAGATTAAAATGAAGATGGGTACCCAAGATTGAAATGGTCTCCAGCTAAGTTAGCAGCCTGGTTAAGAGCTATCTTCCATTTTTGTAACCGCTTCTTCTCTTGGTTATTATTTTGAAACCTCTCTTCATGCTTAGAAAGTTCTTCACCATAAGTATCAGTCTGATTTCGCACGTGAGAAGGTTCCACATCATAGAAAACTGGCAGAACAAGGCGACCTTTTGCCTCGAAGTACTGAATAATGTGGACAAGTTCGTCTAAACAAAATGAAGAAGAAGCATAGTCCTTAGAGAAGACGACAATGGCAATCCTCGAGTCTTCAATGTTCTTGAGGAGCGAAGAGTGATTTCGTCACCTCTCTGAAGCTTCTTGTCATCAATGAAGGTTTGGATTCCCTTATCATAAAGAGCTTTATAGAGATTACCGAGTGTCAGTACCCCTGAAACTAATGAACACGTCGTAATAGGTGAAATCATTAGAAAGGGCGGAGGAGGAGGAAGAAGGTAATTGCATATCCATGAAAATAAATGGTAGTGAGAGTAATTTGGTTTGGAAGGTTGTGTTCAGAATATGTTAAAAAAACAATAACATAAACTGAGATAGAATGAGTTTCACTTAAGAGTTAGTTATGAGTTTCCATTGAGAAGAAATAGAAGCAAGAAGTGTGAAACTTCATTAGCATTTCTCATGTATATCCGTGTGAACCAATAACACAATAAAATATTTTCACCAGCTCTTTCTTTTTTCTCTTGTCTATTTCCGCGTGGGTTGTTGTCCCAAAAAGATCACCTTTTAAATATAAAATTAACCCTTTAGGTGTTAGTGCTCCTCTTTCTCCTTAACTTTTTTTTACTTGTCGTTTTGGATATATTTTTTTATATTGCAATGAACTTTTCCATAATTTTTTCCATTTATCTAAAGAGACATTAAGGTTTCACTGTTATTGAAAAAAGAATGAGATAATTATTTTGGACTAAAATGACATATTGTGTGGCTGTCTGCTTTTATTTGGTTAGAGACTATCACCAAGTGGGTAACTTCCTTCCTCCTATTTCATATCTTCAGTAAACTAAGTAACCATCACTTTGCAAATCAGGTTAAATACCATTTATCAAAGTTAAAAATTCGTGTGTGATTAATTTCTCAATATGTTTTTAGGTCGGACTGAAATCATATGACAATGGGAAAGATACTGGACTGAAGACATTAAGAAACAATACACGACAACGGAAATTTTGTGAATAATTCGTGAGGTTTTTGACGAAAGTTATAATTTCTGAAGATAATTGACTATTCACTCGAATAAGAAGTCAAAGGTTCATTTTGAAACTAAATTGCGATTTATCCCACATCGCTTTAATCACTAACTTACAAAAATCAAAGTAGAGTACAACAATGAAATTTCAATCAACTTCCCCATTTCTTTCTCAACACCCAAATCCGCAATATCCTCATCGACATCAATTCTTTACTAATACACATATGTGATCTTATAATAAGCAAGAGCAAAGAAATAACATAAGTGATTATATAATACTCATAATTATATGGTTCAAATTTCTAAACTTTAAACAAATAACTCTAAATCCAAATACTCATTAAATCATGGTTTCTAGTTCAAATTTGGTGATTGGTCTCTACTTTTAAATTTGGAAGCACTCTAGATGTGAGGAAATTTATTTGGTGTATGATAAGGTTCCATAGTAATTGGTAATGCATCGGTAGCTACATCATAATAATTCTGAATTGTGGAATATGAGATTAGGGCATGTTAGTGAAAGGGGTTTAGTCGAACTAGCTAAACAAGGTTTGCTAGGTAAAGAGAAATTGGATAAGCTAGAATTTTGTGAGCATTGCATACTAGGAAAACAACATAGAGTAAAGTTTGGTAGTGGCATGCATAATTCTAGTAGACCTTTTGAGTATGTGCATTCGGACCTTTGGGGTCC
>Ga0315915_1008755_pt1 | contig 11726 bp, 6 predicted proteins | sample MpolbnodulesMG_FD_207738 | JGI IMG/M metagenome (GOLD analysis project Ga0315915, IMG submission 207738) | Medicago polymorpha root nodule microbial communities from Los Angeles, California, United States - branched nodules | ecosystem: Host-associated > Plants > Roots > Nodule | place: USA... | reverse complement strand
AATGAGATGACAAAACTAAAATGCATGGATGATTACATTTGAACCTAATATACAAACTAAGTTCAACGTGGTAAAGACGAATGATATGGGAAATAAATGTGCAATGGATAAACAAAAGACGAATATGCTACCTAAACTAATAAACACGAGATACTACATATAAAATACAAGAGAATTTGAAACGCATGGAAAAAAAGAAATAAAAGCAACGAGAAAATGATGTGAAAGGGGGGTGCAGGCAGTATTATGGGGGGTGTGCAAAATAACAGAAAAAGGAAACTGGGCCTAAGAGGGAAATGGACCGAACCGGGTCGGGTCATGGGCTTGCTATATAAGGGCTGTAGACCCTTTTTCTTCTCATTCTTTCATTTCCTTTCTCTCTCTTCTTTTCCCTCTCCCCTCAAACTCTCTGTTCTCTCTCCTCTCCTCTGTTCTCTCTCCGACGAGAAGGATGGTTGAAGGTGGTGGCGGCGCAGTGGCCGACCACCGTAGGTGGCGGCGCCGCCGCTAGAACCACCCTTCTTTTATATTTTTTCACGTTTTTTCGTCCTTTCTCTTCTACTCTCCCTTTCGGCCCTATTCCCGAAATTAAAACCCACATAAAAACAGAGATTATGTACCCTAGATCTACAAAAAACGAAAATTACTACCTTTGGTTTTTTGAATGTCTCGGATCTGTTTGTCCCTCCGTTTGCGCTCAAGCGTGACGACGGTGATGCCGTCGTTGTAGTCCGTCTGTGTGATTGTCGTGACCGCCGGTCTTGTGTAGCTTCCGCGAGTTTGGTTCCTGGTGTTGTGATACATTTGTGTTGTGATTGAAAATTGATTCTGGTACTATGTTATGAAATGGTTTTGCAGGTTTCCGATGAATTGTTGGCTGTGATTCTGTGTGTTTGGCTGCGAAAATTCTTCCCCTTTCTGGTTGTTTTGCAGGTATTTATAGGGAGAGACTTTGGCCAAGGGTTTGTTGCAGAAAATCTGCATTTTGGATTGAGATGGGAAAGCTTGTTCCTGGATTCATGCTGCAGATGAGGCTGTGCACTGGATTGGAATGGATTTGGACTTCATCGGATAACAAAATAGTAGATAATGAAGAGAGAAAAAACTAAATAAAAAATGACTAATGCAGATTCTTATTCCCTTTAAAAAGGTGATTTAATAAAATAAAAATATGATATAATGACTAAATTAGATTAAAAGCTAAAATTAAAATTAATTAATTAAAAGATGGAAATAAGGACTGAAAGAAACAAATAGAGAGAAGAGGGCCCGATTCGGAACCAAACATGAGGTATTTTAAAATACCTCTCTGCCGAAATTTCGTCAAAAACGTCAGAGATCGATCAGATTAAACTGTGTACGAATGTAGGATCCAACGACTCGTGTCAGTGACATCTTAGGTCAAAAATTGGGGTATGACAGTACCCAAATAGCCTTCTATGTCGAGACTTGCTTCTTCCCCTTTGATAATTGATCCTTAGGGGCAATTGTTTCCTTTCTGGGGTATAACCGTCTGCAAGCAGTGACATCATGTCCAATATTCTGACAGTGTGAACAGAAATCTGGCATCCATTCATAAGCCACCTCCACCGTGAAGGCATACCCTTCCCTTTCGACGACGATTTCATGAAATAGTTTACGTGAGAAATCCATGTCGACTAGAATTCGTGCATAATGGCCAAACAAACGCTTCGACGTTGCATTATCAATCAAAAGAGGAGTGCCCATCGCACTTGCAATCTCCCGAAGTGTCTGTTCCATCGAGTACTTTTGAGGTAATTCCAGCAGTCTAATCCATACCTGTGCATGAGTGTTACGGTGCGTGTGCATATTAAAATCCTTGGACCATTCGAAAAGCCTAAGAACACCTGGCTTCAGGTTTATAGTGCCCGCAGCCCAGACAGACCGCATATCCATCTCTGAAGCAAAGAAAAATTCGTAAAACTCTCTTCCTAAAGGTGTAAGGAATTGTACCTAAGTTTTTTCCTTATATAATTTAATATTTAAGAATTATTAATTAATCTATAACTATTAATAAAGGCAATACATCCATTTGGTGTAGCCTATTTTTATTCCAAAATTACCCTTTACTTTCTAGACAAGTTTAATGAACAATGGCATGCAATTTAGTAATTTCAATCTATAATAACTGCTTCCACAAAAAGAAACGGGATGTAACTGATCCCCCATCATCAAGCACAAATTAACCGAAAAAAAACAAAAACTGCATATAGACTGAAGGTGAAAATGAAGTGTGGATTGGTTGAATGATAAGAGATGAGATGTGATAAAATTTGAGACAAAGAAGGAGGGAACCACCCAAGGGAAACACACTCGGTTGCCATCTGGGGTAAACCCCCCTCTCTCTCTCTCTCTTTCTCTCCCATATACACACGTCTACTCCTCTTCTTTTTTCATAAAGTTCTTTTTTACATGTTTAATTGGTTTATTCAATTTAGTTTTGTTCCTGATTAATTGAAATTTGTCAAATTGTCACCAATTTTGATTGTTGCTGAATTTGTGACAAATTTGCATTTACACGTGATTTATTGTCGTTGTTCTGACTGCTGATTCATGCCTATTTACTTTGTGGTTTATCTCTCCGTTTTCCTTCTAATTCTTTGGTTGTATTTCCTTCAAATCAAGTTTTTAACTTTCTCCCTTTTCTTTTCTGAACAAAAAGCGTTGTTTTAGAAAACATGCACATCTTTATGAGCAAATAGCATGGTACGTATACATATGGATAAGATTAGTGGGTTCTCTTTGTCACGTGTTATCTCAATTTTTTTTAATAATGTTATCGTTATCTCATTTGTTTATTTTCTCCATTCATCAGCAATAAAAAAAAAGGAAAAGCAATGGAAAAAAAGGAAAAAGGAGTACATATGAGAGCCGGTGCAACAAAGAGGGGAGAGGGAAATCGAGACTAAAAGCAAAGGAGAGTAAAGGGTGTCATGGAAACAGCGCATTAGGCCGGCGCAATGCCAAGTAAATAGTATAGTAGTGGTTTACATGTACCACCCAGTAGGCATAACCCACTATTCTTTTTTTAATTTTTATCTTTTACTCTCACTTCTTATCTTTTTCTAGGCAAATTTGAGATTTTAGTTGGGGTTTTTTTCCAATATTTTTCTTCACGTACCGTAAGAATTGGGTGTTCTATATGTTGCTTATCAAACATGTCAGAAATTTGTTGGGTTTTTCGGCTGATTTTCAAATAGATGTTTGGATGTGTTTTATCTGTTATGAGTTTTTCTATATGCTGCTAATGCTTTGTGATTTAGTGGCTTTGATTTCCAGTGTTTTTTTTCTCTTAAAATCTTTGACATAAACTTTATTTTGAAACAATTTCATGTATTATTTATTTTCTATATGGGAATTTGGTATACCCTATTTGTGGCTTTTATATATAGTGGTCTTATGATACTACTTTCTTTAAGTTGATATCCATTTGCTGCAACCACACTCAAAAAGCATTAATTTTTTTTTAAAACGCTTTTACAAAATCTTTCCCACAAAATCTTAGTTAATCACAATCTTCATTTCCTGAACTAATTTCTCTATTCATCAGGTTTTTAGTTCTTATATTTGTGAATGACAAACTATGTATTAATTTATTTTATACAAAAAACAAAGTGAAGTATATATGCATTAGTGCAGTAGAAAAAGCGGACAGACGGACAATAGTTAAACTAATAAAAGAAAACGTTGAAACATTGACTGTTGGTAAATTTGTATTCATTATTTATAAAAATGTATAATCTCTAGTAATCATTTTATCTTCTCTCGATCACAACCGTCGATTTTCAAAAGCTCATACAAACATATGTTTAAGAAAATCAAAATAAAAAATGTTATCGCAAAGTTAACGGGGTGATGCTTTGGCTTCTCTTTATTTGACGGGAGAGTATTGGTATTTATATTATGGTGGTGTGGTGTGGTGTATTATAAGAAGGGTTACTTCTCTGCATTTTTGTGCCTGTGGTCATTCGTGGCTTTTGTTCTATTGGTCTAGGTTTTTTCTGGTTTAGGGGGTTATCTTATGTGTTTTTGTAGCTTGGTGGTGTTTGTATCAAAAAAATTGAAATTGTTTTTATCTTTAATCACCCTCAAAGTATTGCTTGTGTTTGAGGTATTTTTTAATAAAATTCTTTTTGTTTATTAAAAACAATAGTAAATAGCGCCTGTCTTTTTTTTAAAAGAAATGGAGCTTTATGTCTTTGTGTGTCCTTATAAATTGAGTATTTTTTATATGTAATTGAGGATATTATTAATCCCTTCAATCAGGTAATATCATAATAGATAGTAAAACTTTCTCTTAAAATATTTAACAATATTGAATCCTTTAATAAATCGTAACCGAAACGAGAAATGATATTTGTTCCATCATTAAGACTTCAATAATGCAAGTGGAGGCAAGGGTTTTTATGACTTTCTTTTTCAGCATCCTGGTGATTTATCTCCTATTTGGGCGGCTGGCACTATTTCTTTACAGCCGGGTCTTCTTCGTCTCTCTCAATGGACGAAAGATTTCACCATAATTCACAGAAACAAACACATGCTTCTATATGGATAAGGCTTGTTGCGCTTCCACATGAATATTGGCGTGAACGAACATTGAAGGAAATTGCTAGTGTCGTGGGTACTCCTATCTCTCTTGATGCACCGACTCGTAATAGGGCCTTTGGCCACTACGCGCGCATTTTGGTTGATATTGATTTGTCGAAGAGGGTATTTGATGAAATTCTCATTGAGAGGGAGGGTTTTGCCTTCAAAGTGGAAGTACAGTATGAACGACACCCACTTTTCTGTCATCGTTGTTATGTCATTGGACATAATGTTATGACGTGCAAGTGGCTGCACCAGGAAGCTGCTAAGGAAAATCGTGGTAAAACCCAAGTGGCTGAAATAAGTAAGAAATTTACTCCGCAGCATTGTGGTGACAAAGGAGCTTCCTCCTCCGGTACTTTTCAATATGTCGTAGTGGTTTCGTTAGCAGCAGCCATGGAAGTGACAAAAAATGCTTCAGAAAGTGTTGCACCTCCAAAAGATGTCTCGGCCAGCGCCTTTAGTTTTGCACTGAACAATGTTACCGATTCGATTCCTCAAGGTGCGCTGCCTAGCCCAACCATACCCGTGTTAGATTTGGTGACAGATGAAGTCCATTCTTCTCCACCTGTTTACAATGTTGAGCACATTGACGTGCATGAAGAGACTTTTGTTTCCCCGATTCAAATGATTCCCTCAGACCATCAAAGCACTGTTGAACCTGCTATCACTGCTCTGGATGATACCGATGATTTGGTAGCAGGTCAGGGGTCTGAGCAGCAAGCTTCATCTACGGATGCAACCATTGCTGCCAGGGGTGGCCCTAAGGGCGGGCTCGAGGGGCGGGAGCCTAGGGCACCATTTTCATAGGGGCACCAAAATTATTATTTTTATGTAGTAGGTAGTACTACATAGATATATTTCTTTTTAAATTGCTTTGAATAATTATATTAAAAATATGTTTTTAAATAACTTTGATTATGAATGAATTTTTTGCAATAAAAAATGCAAGAAGAAAGACATTCAAATAATTAAAAGGACATAATTTTATTAATTCACCCAGGGCACTAAAAATCTTAGGACCGGCCCTGGCTGCTGCAGCTTGCGCCTCTATCCAACAACCTTTGACAAATTCAGAACCTGTGGTGATTGCCACAATTGATGAGAGTTTGATTGACAGTTCCATCGCTTCCCAGGTTGATCCCCCCGTCCAACATGTTAATTCTAGACTTCAACATGATTTGGATCTTTGGCAACGAATTAAAGAGTATGATAAAAAACCAGCAAAAGAACCTCCCTTCACCGTCGTTTTGACGAAGAAGCAAAAACAAATTATGAAAACGGAACTTCTTGATGGGAAGCCGCCGTATAGTACCCGCTCTAGTGGAACTTCTCCAACTCCCCGATGAATTTTTTCAACTGGAATATTAGAGCTTTGGAGGTGAAGTGTCAGCAGTCAACTTGTTATATTGCGGCGATATATGCTAGCACATCGTACTTATCCCATCAAAATTTATGGGTTGATCTTACTCATATTCAAGGTAGGTACCACGACCCTTGGTTGTTTTTGGGAGATTTTAATGCTGTGTTGGATGCTCACGAGGGTTTTGTTTAGTTAACTGCGTTACCCCCATCTTTGAGTGTTGATTTCTTTAGGGACAAATGTGGTCTGCCTAATTACAGATTCCCTTAGTTTGCTGTTATTTTTTCTTTATTTTCTCTTTTAGCTTTCTTTCTTGTTTCGAGGGTCTTGGCCCAGTCCCCCCTCTTGTGCATATTTTCCCTTTTTTTTAATAGAAGTTCTCTGGGGTTTCAACCTAGTTGGGATGTCGGTGCTTCCTCTTGATGGATGTCATCTCTCCTGGCTTATCCAAAAAAGTGGAGGCAATTTTTATAAGAACGAGCAAGATGAGAACTTTAATTAACTCGCACATGTAGAGCAAGATATGGGTCGGGAGCCGTGGATCGACCCGTTTACTTTGTGGTCTGATCTCAGGAGAAATTCCAATGTTTTTTGTTTTATTTATGTTTTGGTCAGTGCGTGTTGGACTTCTTAAGGCGCATATTATGTGGTTTAGGAAGTTTTACCATATACCCCAACAATTGTACCTTCACCCCTACAAATTATAAAAAAATCCATTATTACCCTTTTGCCATTTAACACTTACATTTTTTTTTTCACCATCACTTTCAATATTTTTCCAAACTAGATGAGTTCACCCCTACAAATTATAAAAAAATCCATTATTACCCTTTTGTCATTTAACACTTACATTTTTTTTTTCACCATCACTTTCAATATTTTTCCAAACTAGATGAGTTCACCCCTACATGACAATCTAATATGTATTTACCAAAAACCTTTTTCGATCATTTTCGGTATCTAAATTTGTTTTTCAGGAATTTGAAAAATCATTATATTAAATGATGAACAATTCTGAAAATTTGTTAATTCATTATTTTAAATCCTTCATACCATTGAACCCAATCTCTGACTCTTAATGCCATCAAACTATAGTTGATTTTACAATCCTTCACCAGCAATAATGCATCGTAGCATTGTGAATAAAAAATTAAAAATATAACAGTGAATTGAAAGAACATTGGCGGTGGACTTCATAAACTAGAACATATGGTATATCATTTATGCAAAACATTGTCACACTGGTAAACTGCATATCTAAGAATGCGTGTTTCGATACCGAAATCCGAAAACATGGTTATAGATCAAAATTTTAGAAATGGATACAAATCAAAAGACAGAAAAATTAACCAGATCTAAATCAGTGTATTAATTGATTACGACGATCGGTTACCGTGATGATTTTGGACACGAATACTCACGGGTTATGGATGATCTGAACATGAACTAGAGACAGGGTATTGTTCGAAAAACTTTGAAAGTGTTTTCCGGTAGCGTTGTAGTTGGGATAGGGTGAACAGGAAAAAATTTGTGTGTTTTAATTTTATTTAGAAGGGTAAAATAGCAACTTCAAGTAGAATGTAGGAGTGAAGGTATAGATGTTGGGGTATAGGGTAAAATGTCCTGTGGTTTATGTCAACAAAATAGCAAGTTAGTCTGATTCTTATAACTACACTCTTTCTTATTTAGTACTTACAAGTTACAATATAAAGTTTAATTTTTTTTGAAGGAAATATAAATTTCAATTTTAGCTTTTCTTTAAAATACCAAATTTTTATAATACCAGATTTTATTTATAATTTAAATCTGCAGATCAACATGTTTAACCACAAACCAAAATCAATCTACACCAACTTGTTATCATTTGCTGACGGACATATCTAACAAATTTAACATGTGAGTTTAAGCGGGTCGAGTTAAATGAGACGGACCAGTCTACGTACCAATCTACGCACAATAATTTTTTTACTAAAATAAAATATACTCATTCATTCAAATTGATAGAGTACATCAACACAATACAAATTCATTACAAACAAAAATGTTGAATCTGCAAACAAAACATCCATGTTAATAACATAAAATGACAAAGTAAACAAGTCTACAAATATGACTATATTTAAGCGTCTAAAAAACTCATGTCACCATATGTATGACGTAGACGACACCAGAGTCATTGATTGGAATTGCACTAGATCAAAGCTGATCTGAAAATCTGAATCGAACAAACATTGTAACAATACGGAAAAGACAAACAACACCAACGACGAACAAAGTAATATTACACTAAGACATTGAAATCACGAAGAAAAAAACTAAATAGACCAAAGAATCACTTGTTTAAATAAAAGAGAAAAAATGATCTAATCATTTAGAGGAGTGATTTTGAATAAAAAAATTGATTCTAAATCCCTTTCAAGAGAGTACATGTTCTCCATACACGATGTTATACCATTATTGATGTAAATTAATTAATCACAAGCTATAATGGGGTCATTTTAGCTGCAAATTAGAAACACGCAATTGGTGAAAAGTATTTTGAAAATGGAAAACTAGAAAGTACAACAAAGTAATAAACACAACCGAGAAAAGTGAGGAAAAAAATAAACGGAAAAAAGTCAGAAACATCTTAGACATGGAACATGCAGTTAGGAAAAGTTATGTTATTTGAACAACCATTTGAATAATAACTTTTAAAACAATCATAAATGTACAAGAAAAATGAAATATTGACATAAAAACCAAAATAATAGAGAGAAAAAGTAAAAACATTATATGAGTATGAGTGAGAATGTTGTCAGAAAAATTGTTAAAAAAGAATTGTATAAATATCATCTCTCTATTAGGAATACTGGTGGGTGCCGAATAAGTTTTTTCTTTTCTTTTTAAAGGCAAAATAAAATTATTTTATTAAGGACTCTAAACCAAGTACAACGTGTCCTAGGTTTACTCTTTAAAAAAAAAGGTGTACTAGGTTTGCAAAGGTAGTTAAATACAAAATACAATCACCAAACTAAGCACAATGTGTCCTAGGTTTATTCTTTCCAAAAAGGTGTGCTAGGTTTGAAAAGGTAGTTAAGATACAAAATACAATCACCAAACTAAGCATAATGTATCCTAGGTTTATTCTTTCCAAAAAAGGGTGTACTAGGTTTAAAAAGGTAGTTAAGATACAAAATACAATCACCAAACTGAACACACAAGACAACTACAAGCACCATAGGTCAAAATCTGCCCACTATCCATTGCCCAACAAAATTAAAATAGACCTAATTACAACGACTTAAACGAATGAGCTAATGGACCAATTAATGTAATGTATATAACATGTCATTGGAAAAATTGATGGATAGCGAGTGAGCTACTTGTGAGGCCATACAGGATAGCTCATGAAGCATATAACTAACATCATGGATATAAAAAAAATAGTTGTCTGAGTAATAATTTCATCTGAAAAGTGTTTAACTATTTTTTTTTTGGAGATAAAATAGTGTTTAACTATTATTATTATTATTATTAGTATTTTGTTTGAGGGGATGTATTATTATTAAATTACTCTTAATATATAAATGTATTCAATGTTGATTTCTCATATTTCAAGGCAACTGATGATATTATTAAAAAGGGGTATAGTGGTCCTCGTGAACTTAACTCAGTTGGTAAGGACAATGCATAATATATGCAAGGTCTGGGGTTCAAACCTCAGTCACCACAAAAAAAAGGGATATAGTGGGAGAAAGAATAATAAATATATCTAAAAATTTGTATATATATTTATTATTCTTTCCCAAATTAAGTTTTACATAAGAGGGAGGATAGTGTATATTTACACATAAGAGGATATGATAGTGTATTTTATGTATCTCTCAAGAGAAAAGAGTGTAATTTAATCTAAGAAGAGTGATGGACAACAAATGAACTGCTCTATTTGATCTCACATATAAGTAAAACTTATTTTTTCAGGTTAATTGAATTGATATTTTTGATTTATATTATATATTAAATATATCAGTTATTCAATAAACCTTGAAAGATTAATATTTGCTATTATTCGAGATTGGAGGAAGTACATCCTAGTGCATCGCTAACACGTAACTCAATTTGCCGATTAATTAATGAGGTGCATCTTGCTTATGAAAAATGCTATTGGGAAGAGTGGTGGGTAATAACTCTTGGAAGAGTTTCTTTTTCTCTTTAGGCTATATTTATATTGATAGAATGAGATAAAATGGAATGAAATAAATTAATGTTCATTGTTTGAATATGCATTAAAAGAGTGGAATGGAGTGAAGATCAATTGCATGCATTCCATTCTATGGCATTTCATCACTTATTCACATTTTACTTCCCCCTCCAATTTATCCAATTATTAAATTACAAATATATCCTTATTATTAGGTTGTTAAATACTTTTATGATGTCTGCTAATTTTGAACCACCATTTTTTTTAAAAATAAAGTCATTACTTTATAATTTAAATGTGAATGACAATTTAATTTAATTTCTTTTTATTAAATTTATAATTTAGAATGCACTTTTAAATAACCATATTTTATCGACTTTAATAATTTTTAACTCGTTTTAATTTTATTTTATATTTTATAATAAGGTTTGAAATTAATTGCAAATGAAATTGTGAATAAAAAATAGAGATATTAAGATAGAAATTTTGATAGAAACAAGATTTTGATACATTGCATACAAATAATTTAAAAAATAATTAAAATGCATTTGCCGGGAGTCAAACCCAAGTTTATTGCTTGGAAGGCAATTATCCTAACCGTTGAACTACAAACGCTTCTTGTTTCATTTTGTCACAGTTCCAGCTTTATAGATTATAAGTATGACTTATCACTATACACATGCTTAAAGGATCTATAAAGATATTTACAAGTGAGATCCTCACATTTCACTTGTCTTGAATTAAAGGAATAATGTCCTTATAGTATTATTAAATCCCTGTTTGTCACGGATTATATAAAAAAAATGAAGATTTAATAATTTAGTGAATCTATAAAAAAAAAAGTGGAACTCATTTTGTATTTGTTTATCATAATAAAAATCATTTTTATAAAAGATAATAATTTTCAACTTGTTTGTGCATGTAGAATCCACAAATTATAAGAGAAAGACTAGTTACAAAAGCACCAAACTCACCATTCATTTTTGTACACTAAAAAGTTTCTATTACTTGATAGCCAATTAGGGAAATGACTTTCAGAAGAGTTGAATAATTAATCTGATTTGAATTAAGAAATAAATGAGTTGAAAGATCAATTTAAACCCCCGTGTATATTAATACTACAACTAATTACTAGTATTGAACATTTTAATTGAACGTTTTAAAAGAAGATAAAGGATTTGAACTAGAAAAATGACCTTCAAGAAAGTTGAATAACTCAATTTTTTTTTTAATAAAGCTAGCGATGAAATAAAAGAATCAACGTAAGAGTTTGTAAAAAAACAAATTACAATAATGTTTACGATCTCGAATCATGCTCCCAAATTTTGTGATATCTGTTGTATATTGTCTTCAAATTTTGATTGCAGGAAAACCTGAAATCGTGTCACGATTTTGGGCATCGTGACACAATTGGATTGGTAGAGAGGTTGGTCTTTTGAGATGGAAAATCGTGACGCGATTCAACAACTTCCTCACCAAGTTTACCTGAAAGGGACTGGTCACAACGGTTGGGTTAGAACAATCGTGGCGCGATTGGTCAAAATCGTGACGCGATTGTGGACCTTTGTAACT
>Ga0315915_1008753_pt1 | contig 11728 bp, 4 predicted proteins | sample MpolbnodulesMG_FD_207738 | JGI IMG/M metagenome (GOLD analysis project Ga0315915, IMG submission 207738) | Medicago polymorpha root nodule microbial communities from Los Angeles, California, United States - branched nodules | ecosystem: Host-associated > Plants > Roots > Nodule | place: USA... | reverse complement strand
CTCTTTTTTGTACCTTTCTCTTGGAGTGAATGACAAGAATCGCCTTTGTAATTATCGAAACAGTTTTATATTGTGATGATAGGTACAAGTTATTGTCTTAATACGGAAAAGACTAACTAGTGTCCCATGACATTGATTAAAGAAAACCTGTATATTTCAGGATTGAAAAGAGTAAACAATGTTGTCTTTAATATAAAATTTACTTGTTTTTGTTTTCTTAACTAATGTTTCAGAGACACTAGTTCGAATGACTTTTTTAATAAGTAGAAGTCTTTATTTTGTAAAAAAAAACATTACTTTGCTCTTCAAAATTTGTAATTGTAGGATAATTTGATATCTCTTGTTATTTTCACTAAAAAGGGATTTCATTAATTCAGACGGATACAAAATACATCGAATAATACAAATTCAAAAACGTTAAAATCAATTGAAATGAATTTGCGAACAAACTCATAACATTCAAGTTAATAACATACAACAGAAAAATGCCTACAATTATGACAAAGCCTACAAATATAACAAAATTAAATTGTATGGAACGTTCATGCCTCCAGGTCTGCAATATTGAAGACGTCAAAGTCATTTATTGGATCTGCGTTGAATCAGAACTAATTTGTTGTTCTAAAGTGAACAAACACCGCAACGAGATAGAAAAGTAAAACAACGTTTCAATAAGATGACAAACAACCAAACATCGCTTTAAGACGACCAAATCACAAAAGGAAAAACTAAATATGTATGTGAAAATAATTTATTTAAAAAAGGAAGAGAAAAAAAAAATCTCGAAGGGTGATTTCGGAGCAAAAATTTGACCCTAAACCACCCACTCTTGAATGGATGAAAAAAAAAGAGGGGTGAGTGGAGGCGGCTAGGTTTAGAAAAGAAGGGTGAGTCAAAATTTGATTTCTCAAAGGTACAACTCATGATAAAAGGGTAAAGAGACATTGGATATGTTGGAACGCTCGTTCAAGTTTGTGATTTTCCACTTCTCGACACTTAATGTGTGTAAGTTTCATTGTTAGACTCTAAAAAAATCTGCTATGTTCTGTTTGAGAGTTTAGAGAGGAAGACTTCGAAAAATGAATGATGAAAAATGAAAAGGAGGGGAATCCCAGAGCTTGAGGATTTATTTTTCTTCGTAAAAATACAAAATTCCCCTAAATGAGGAAAGTCAAAAAAATGTATATTGAGGAAGAATTTCGAAGACTAAATTATACTCTCTCCAGTCACATTTATAAGTAAAAATCAATTTTTTAGGTTCAGTGAATAATTATTGTATATGGTCACATTTATAGACCATGTGCATTAGTTATTCAATAAACCTAAAAAAATTGTTTTTTACTTATAAATGTGACCGAATGTAGAAGTAATTTATGTACTGCTATAACATTCTCAAAAATTGAAATATATTTATTAGTCATAAACCATGCCTAATCATTCTCTACAAATATTGGTAAGTAGTTTTGTTTAGAATCAACATGTATGGTTTAATTTGTATGAGGAAGGCTAGCAACACTCTCTTTTGAGCACTCTCTCTAGCACTCACTCTTTTATTAGATGAAATCAATGTGGGACCTACACTTTGGAAATGGAACCCACATATGGTGGTGGGACATACAATGATTTTACCCAATAAAAAAGAGAGTGCTACAGAGAGTGCTCAAAAGAGAGTGTTGCTAGCATTGTTCAATTTGTATTCACCAATAAAGTAAAACATCTTTACACATACATTCAATCAAATCATATCATATATGCATTTATGGAGATATTTCCAGAATTAACTAAAGATAGTGTCACTATAACGTGATTCAATTGGTTACAGGTGTAAAAAAAATTACAGTCACCACATAGCATAGAAATTAATCTCACCATTATTATCTTATTAAATTTTAACAAATACCGAGGGGAAATATAGCATCACCTTATTTATAATTTGTATCTTTTGAATTTTTTTTCATATACGAGATGGGCATTTATGTCATAATAACCCAACATTTCCTTTTCTTTTTTTTTTTCTTTTCAAACTACATCCAATGACAGCAACAACAAAAACTCCCCTTGTTTTGGGTGCAAGACAATTTGCATTTTGTAGAAAGCAACGCAATTCTCGTTGTTTTTTTCCTTCTCTTGCAGTGCGATTTCACATTGAATCAAGCCACACTTCTCAGCAGAAGTAATACTTGGGAAGTGAGAACAAGATTTTCTCCGTTTTCGGTACACATTCAAAACAAAGTAGCACACAGTAGTGCAATGCACGTCATGTTTTCCCTTAATCTGACCACTTGAACTAGTCTTTCAACGTACTTAAGTACTTGTTATGAAACATTTTCAGGAGAAAACATTGTGAAACTTCAAGGAAATTTCTTACGGTTTAATGAAGAAACAAAACAAAAAATAGAGGAAACTATTTCTCAATTATTCTTACCATTTATTATTATTATTATTTCTCAATTATTTGCCTTGAACAAGAACATGGAGCTGTATCTCCTCAACTATCCCCCATGTGAAGTTTCCCTTGTTAGGTAATCTCAAATGGCATCCCTTGTTAGGTAGTAGCTAATCTCAAATGGCATTCAGATTAAATATTACTATTTGCTAAGCTGGACTTGAATATAGCAATAGTAGTCTACATTTATGTATGTTAATTTTCTTCTGAAACCATCTTTGTCCATATCTAGTCTAGATATTGACAAGGAACAACTACTTGTATTATTCATGTAGGCAAGTCCTATTAAAATCTAGCTAGTATACTCAACACTCAGCTAGGAAATTTCCTAACTTGGCACCTAGACTACATGTCAAATAATGATTCAATGGCTCTTCAACAGCCAAAACCTTGATCTTTAGGACCAGTGTCAACCTACATTGCAGTAGATCACCTTCAAGCAAATGAAAATTGATTCACTGTTATCAGTTATATCCCCTACATTCACACAGTTTGCAAATCGACACTATCTAATCTTTTGATAGAGCACATCCAATTGAGTAATTAATCAAATTTGAAAAGAAAAAATATATGAAATGTAGTTCCTAGTGTCAGACAGCCCTCTCCCTAGTAAACGGGGTAACTAGGTATGTCGCTACAGCACTCGATCAAAATAAATAAGTAGAGGCTAAACTGATCATTCTTGTCCAACATCACATCCCATCGTGCGGGGGATGTTCAACTTCAGTAGGATGCCGGTATTAGCTTTATGCACTAACTCATAAAAGAAGAGGGGTAGCCAAGTAGGGTTAAATGAAGAAAAATAATAACAAGATTACAATGGACTTTAGATTATTGAGGCCATTTGTGTCCTTCTGTTCCACAATAGAATTGTAGAAATATAATGAAAAGGATGCTGATATTTGTTACTTTCACCTGCCTGGAATTATACATGAATGCTTGAGAATAAACTGAGTTCAGTGAAAATCATAAAATCTCCAGAATGCTGATGCTTCAGAGACAGCTGCTGGGAAACATGAGCATTGCAGGACCCAACTAGAAAATGGAAGAAATGAAAGTTGGCTTCAGAATGAGGCAACCAGCTTAACATCTTTTGATCTAGCACTGGATTTTCATCACACAGCCAAAATTTGTCAAGTTAATGAAAGAACAATTTAACAATGATATAATAGAATTAATGAAAACAGAATCCAGACGTGCAAAACCTATCCTTTATGAAAAGATTTCAGGATCTGAGCAGTTTTTAATATATGCAAAGCTGAAAAGGGAGCATAAGTAAAGGGCGTACCCTTCTACTCCCATTATTGTTGAGACACAAGGTCTTCGAGTTCATCTATGATAGCTTTGTAGCAAAATATGTACTGATCCTGATAAATTGCAGAAAAAGACACCAAAATGTTTGAAGAATTTATATACAAGGATTTGTCAGATTACATAAATGATCATAGAAATAAATTAATGATAACAAATATAATTTTGGTGAACGAAACAAATGGGGGGAAGGAACATAGACTCTTGCTGGGATCGATTCCAAGTGGCTGGTAAATTGGGACATCCCAACCAAAAGGCAGGATGGCAAGAATGTGACCTCTATGGTACAGTATGGAGAAACAAATTTATGGATTATTTTGTTATTTAAAAAGGTAATTTCAGCCTTAGTAAGGTAAACATATATAAATACAGTGTGGCCTCTAGGATGAGCACGGTTGTGCTCAACATGTTCATGCAAAATATCACGGCTTGCCATTGTTTTTACTGACAAGACTTGATCACCTTTAGTACCGCATTGCCCAATAGCACGCCCATGCAATTCAGCGCGTTTCAGTGTTACTTTCCGACGCGGCCGTGCACATTTTGAGCACACCAGGAAAATGCACAACATGACCGTGCTACGTAAGAAACACAGACAAGCTAAATGCTAGACACTGACTTTCGCAAGGATCTGTCTCCCTTCTTCTAAATACCCTTACTTGAGGGCTCAACAAGAAACTTTATAATCTTTTGCAGATTTTCACTGAGTTATATTTATCGTTTCTAAGGACTTCCAAGAAGTTCTAAGCTAGAGTTTGATTCCTTTATCTGAACGTAGAGTTTGTTCCTGCCTAAAACAAGGTTCCTGACATCTGTTTTCTTTTTTCCCCTAGAAATTATGGGTTCTTTGTCGATTCTAGTAGTTGTTATGGGTTTCTTTTCTATTATATGTGACTAAACCCATAGTTAGAATAATGAATCTTATTTACGTCTTAACTTTTGATGTTTTTCTAATATAAATGTAACTGTGTGCTTCTTTCATTCAATCTGGATATATCTTACCCATTCTTTAAATATGGATTGCCACCCTTAGCATAGTTAAGTTGACTGGCGATCATACCATAAATAATTTAACAGACCTAATAGAGTGGTCAGACTTGGATTGCAAGACCAAACAGAAACCCTTGTTCCAATTGTCCAACAAACCTGCTAACTCACCATCCTTTCCTTATCTAACTGTCTTACACAATCATTGGGGGTTCTGTCAATAAGGAAAAGAATAATAATATTGCATTACCATTGGTAATTTGGTATTAATATATTAGAGTCGGTGAGTATGATAGGATAGGAACACAAGTTATTAGAGAGATTAAGAATATCTTAGATATTGGCATAGGTGAAGTTAGGTGTCCTGAGTCGTTCATAATTGAATTCTTGCTTGTAATTTCTTGGATCCTAGGATTTTCTAGTTCCTTGGCTTTTAAGTATTTAAATCAATCTTTTTCCATTTGTTTGAATAAAGAAGAATACGGTAGAACAAGTACTTCCAACAATCCCTATCGGATGATATCTTGGGATCTCTTACACCCCTTATATTACTTTCCAAAAGTGTACTTTCCCAAAGAGTGCTTGCACTCAACAACAGAGGCACTCTTGGAGAGTAGGAGGTGTACGTCACCTTCCTTAAGGCTTTCCTTAAGCACAGTGACATCTCTTGTTTTGAAAAACTTATCCCCTTAACTTCGATTTTTCATCCAGGAGGACCAAGGAAGGGATATATGTCCCTTACGGAGGGGAGGGGGGGTATTTACCTGATGAAAGTTCAAAACATGTCTGTAATTTCTGAAACAAGACACGAAGTTGTGTAGTTTTGTTGAGAACCCAGAGAGGGGAAATGAGATATTGAAAGAAACAAATGAAAAAGAAGAAAAACTATATTCAATGAATGATTAGGAATATGAGACAGGTCTCTCGTCTAAGAGTGTTCCCTCCACAAGGTATTTCTCGTTGCACACACCATCCAATTCACAAAATGATGATTGGCACCATACTAATCCTCATTATTTATCACACCTAGTAATGATCACATCTAACCAACTATTGATGTGATGATTACTTAATCCTCCCTATTTTTAACTAATGGACTAACTATCCTTTTTCCCCTAACAAATTTGCAAGTAAAGAAATTACTGTATCTCCAAATTCAAAGAAAAAGTCATGATATATAATATAATATTTCATTAGTACTATCCTTGATATCATTGGATATTTTTTTGCTCTTGAAAAGTAATAACCTTATCTCATGTCTAAAAAATTTAATTAGACACTGCATAGGTTATTGAATGTGGTCAATTGTATCGTAACTATTATGCTAATATCTACACTTTCTATTGAAGTATTTTGGTGGTGGGGGTGTGTGTGGAGGGGATTCCTCTTTATAGACTATGCAAGTCATTGGAGATTAATTTCTCAAGCTTATTACCCTTCTTCCTGTTAAGCTGTATCCCATATTTCATAGAATGCTTATGGTTGGGAAAGTCTATTTAAATCTTTTCTTTTGCATAAATTTCCTTCTTACTCTTCAAGATAACTAGTAGTGGGAGTATTCTATCACAGAAAAAACTGTTATTATTTGTAAGAGCATCCCTTCCGATCGAGTAAAAAAAAAAAAATCCGCTTTAACAAAAAGAGAGTGATTGATACTTGATAGGATTACCACCGAAGTAGAACAGAGTTCTTTCAACCTTTAATTTGTAATTGCATCCTTGCTAAACTATCTAACCTAGTTCCTTGCAACAATCTACCTTCTTTGCCATCAAACAGCAAATGGTAACTTATCATTCCTGTTCTTAGATTTCAAAACCCCTTTGCCTTCTGATTTAATTTAGAAATGGAACTTATTAATAGGTGGTCCAACTATATTCCTGGCACTTCATGCAAAATCGATAAATCTATTACTAACAATTACAAATTAAATTAGAAAGTTCAAATACCTGAGTCTGAACCATTCCAATTCGCTGAGACCGAAAGACAGATACTGTATTAGCAATATCTATTGCAGACATATCACCAGCAAGTATTCTCTGAATTGTGTTGTGAATTGCGCAGTATGTTCCAGTTCTACCAATACCTGCACTGAGCGAGATAATTTGTCTCGGGCAAATATGCATGTTACTTGTTGTCATCATTGCCGTGAAATAAAATGAGTAAACAAAAGAAGGAATGAGATAAACCTGCAGTGCACCACTATTGGGCCAAGGTTTGGTGGCAAATGGTATAATCTTTTAAAAATTTCACGCACAGCCAAGGTATCGTTTGGGACTCCATGGTCAGGCCACTCAGGATACTGAATATGAAAAACAGATAACGGTGTATCTTCCACCTGCAACGATGACAATCAAGATTAATAATAACCAAAATGCTTACATCTTGATGGTGGAGAAAAACTTTGAGTCCCTTCTAAAATCAAAACTTAGTATGATTTTGTCTCTTTCGTTAAAAAGGGAAATAAAAAGAAAAGATATCTTCCATAAAGCAAAATCCCAGATATATAGTATGAAATAAAAAATATTTCCGGATGATATTTATTGATGCGATTGACTTTATCGGCCAATAAAGTACGTTTTAAATCACGATTGAATAGTGTCATTCATGTTGTCTGTGTGTTTGGCATACCAACACCAAAACACCATCTTATGCCATAAAATAAATTAAAGGGGAAAAAAAAACAGACACCCCTCCTCCAACATCACCTGGTATGCAGCACATTCATAAACAGAAAAAAGGAGAGTATGTGGATCAAATTTTATTTACTGTAGAAAATAAAAATATTTGAAAATGGGGAAGTATACAAGTAGTACAACAACTAGGTTAACAAAAAAGGGGGAGGGACGTTGTGTAGACACATTTTTAAAGGTTGTTTAGCATAGTTATATTATTTGTACTTCTGCAAATCTCAAGGTCGCTTTAGCCCCATGGAACAAAAAAGAGCAATACCTAAGTGCAGCCAACTTTACAAAGCTATGTATAGCTCTTTTGTAATTAGAAGTAATTGCTTCGGCAGCTTCATTTCATTCAAATTGGTAGAGACCATCTTTTTATGAGTATTTTAATTTAAGAATTTCTGACCAAAAAAATTATTATTGATTCCCCAAAACAAGAGGAACAGCCAACTATTGAACTTTAAATATAAACGAGATTTGGAACCACCCTCCCCTGGAATAACATGAGCACATCCCATCGTTCTATTAAACTTGTATCCTCGTAGTTGGAATGGCCACTCAGCTTTTGGTGTTACAGAAAACACTGTTGAGAGATGTTTTATTAAGGTTAGGCATTGAGAGGCAGGGTATCTAAGAAAAGTTCCGATATCCAAGGCCCTAGAGTTGGTTCAGCTGTATTATATCATAGCAAAATAAGTATAACCAAAGGCAAGGAATTAGATAATATTTGAAGACGGGGCACCAAATCAACCCTCTCTCCATCAGAAAATATCACTTGCTCCAGTCTATAAAGAAAGATATGTAACCTAATGAGGAAAAAAATTATAAGCAGAAAACCATCCCACCTCTTTATGGTTCACCTCCAGATGACGCAGTACAAGTGAAGTTTCAGTAGTTTTTGTCCATTTACATACAAGCGAGATATTACCAAATTCTCTAGGTCTATCTTCAGATTGAAAATAATCTCCACACTTCACCATCTATAAAATTACAAAGGCAGCACAAAATATATTAAATATGAAGTAAAAAATAATATCACCTTTGCAAAAGAAGAAAGGAAACAAGTTGGAACCACCTTGTAATTGTCGACCAACTTAGTAAGCATCACTATAGCAGGGCAGTTATATTGCATAATCATTTCCCAGAAATCCTCATAAGTGTGTGGCAATGGACCTTGTGTGGCTATAAACTCAGACACAGTTCCAGTGGAAGAAGTCTACAGTACATAAATCGAAAAAAGCAACAGCAAGAGTCAGACAAATTAAGAATTTAAACCCCCAAAGCCACGCCGATTAAGTTGTTGAGACCATTATCAAACAAAGACAACAATAAATTTATACCGAGATGAAGCTTGCATTGATATACCCCAGTGATTCAGACCTATAATCTGAACTTGAATTAAGAACAACTCTGTTCTTGTCAACTGAAACAAAGAACCGTAAAGAAAAATTAATTTTCCCCAAATGCATTCATTCAATATACAATACAAGGGTGTGTTTGGATTGGCTTATTTGAGCTTATCTACTAACATAAGTATTTGTAAGACTTTGCGAAAGAGCGTATGGAAACAACTGATGACATGTTCATAAGCTTTTCTCAGTTTATTTCAATAAGCTCTCTAGAATAGCTTATGAAAACTACTAGTAACTTAGGGCCTGTTTGGATTCCCTTATTAGTAACTTAGAGCTTATGAAAAAAAAACTTATGACATGTTCATATGTTGTTTTCAGCTTATTTTATAAGCTCTCAAATATAGCTTATATGGAACCAATTTAACTTTATTTTATCTTTTGTTGTAGAAATAGCATATACATAAGCACTTTTGCTATAAGCTACAAACTAAGCCGTTATCCAAGCAGGGCCTTCTATGAAAAGAGTTTGAACTTATAGAAAAACTTGAGCGCTTAAGCCATAAGATAATCATAAGTGCTTAATTAAGATATTTATCCTAATAGCCTTGAAATGATTGCATGTGAGATATTAGTAAGTGATAAAATTACATGGTATAACATCTTTATATCGGTTTTTGCTGATATTAACATAATTAAGAGCAACGTTGCATCTTCTCGTGGTCTCACTAAGCGTAGTCCTATTCGCCTGAAATCACAAAACAAGAGAGTTCAATTTTCCAACATTTACAATACGAAAATGAAGAAATTAATAAGGAATGGAGTGAACCTGCAAGTGAAGGAACTCTTGTAAGATTGTGTCAGGGTTTTGGAGCTTGTTCTTCAACAGAGCGAGTGCTTTGGTGCAGTGGTTGACCTGATCGGAAGTAAGGGGAAATCGGGAAGGGAAATCGGGGGAGAAGGTTGGATTTTCGCGAGAAACGGTGGAGGAAGTGGCGGAACTTCCGGCCATGGTGGATCTCCGGCGAGGACGAGAACGGCGAGAGACGAGGTTCCCCAGTTCAGCTGTTTAATTTGGATTCTCAGTTGCAATAACTCACTTTGGTGCTCTTTCTTTACAACGAATCAGTGCTTTTTCGGCTAAAACTTTTAGCATTTGCTTATCCCTCTTGGAATCACATGCTTATGCTTATGTTATTCAATCATTTTTTTTTTTATATAAAAATTTATCAATTGTACGATTTTGGTCCATTTAATTTCTTTTGTGCATTTTTTACCCCCTCATTTATCTCCTTTCTGATTTTGTAGCCCTCCATTTGATTTGCCTTGATGTGACTAGAGTGGAAATTAGAAAATCAATATATTAAAATAATTAATTAGAAGTTAACAAAATTTATTTTTTTAAGGAAGTTAACAAAATTTATTTAAAAAATAGTTGATGCCCACTTCAAGACAAAAATGACTTTCATATTCAAAGAACGTTATATTTATCCCACAAAAAATTGTTAATGGAGTTTAAATTCAGACTCCCTCAATGTATTTTGCATTTATCTTATTCAATCATTTATTTTCAATTTAGATACTTTGCACATTTTTATAGACGGGGTCGTAAAGGCATGCAGAAATTTACACACATGATAGATTATACTGAGATGATGTGTAGTTGTATTCATTAATCCATATATTATTAATTGATGTTGTCCAAAAAGACTTGGTTTATGTCAATGAAGAAAGCCGGCAAGGATTTGATTCATATGTGGTTGTTGTTTCTAACCACACTATCAATGACAAAATCTCTTTGATGTGTGGTATGTAAGTATTCGTGCAAACGCTCTTTGAGCCTTTAAATATGTCTTGATCATAGTGAGCCACCCGAGATCCAACTAACATAAACTTTTTTGCAACAGAAAACAAAACACTTTGGAGCTGTGGGATATACTTGCAAGTTAAAGTGTACGGTAAACTTGCTTCATAAATCAATAATTAACTGTTATTTTTATGAAATAGAGTTATTTAAGAAATATTATTTCACTGTGTATAAGAATCATACCAATTTTGTAACATTTTATCGTAAATAATAATCAATATTCCTTTTTTTAAGGAAATCAATATTCATTATTATTAGTAATAAAATTTAAGTAAAAACAAATTTTATTTCGTAAACACCTTTGCTAAATAAGATTTATTTATTTTATCATATAAAAAAGATTTAGTCATTGTACCTCTTAAAAAAATGTAGTTATTATAATGGTATGTGATAGAAAATAATTTAACTTCTTTTTTTCAAAAAACATCTCATTTAACTATTAATTTAAAGACAATGTGAAATTATCTGTCATTTTTTATAAGATTAAATATGTTTTTTTGTCTCTATAAATATTTTAACTTTTGTTTTAATTCCTGAAATTGCACATAATATTTTTGTAATTAAAAGCACGATGGGCAAAGACAAGGGCCGCTTTATTGCTCTCTCTACCAACATATATGTCCGTTTGAGTTGACTTATTTTTGAGCTTATTAAAAATAGCTTATGCAAATAAATAAATTTTGATGATAATTTATATGTTTACATCCTTTATTATAAAAGTTAGACTTGATGAGCTAGCATGTTTGCCCTAATCCTTTACATTTTTCCTTCCTAAGCATGTAATTATTGCTAATCTAATCTCCCAACCACACACTTAATCACAGCCGTTGATTCAAACTCTATTTTCAAACTCCTCACTTTCTCTCTCATACAGGAAAGTCATAATAGCAATTGAAAACAGTGTTAATCATCCTCTTTTTCCCTCCTTAATATGTAATTAATGCTAATCAACTCAGTCAATCACTCCCTTCATCTCAGTCGTAGATCTCATAACCTTTCATGTATTAATGTTCCATGATTTGAGTCAACCACCCCCTACATCTCAGCCGTAGATCTCATAACCTTTTGGTCCCCTTTAAACATATTGCAAGCA
>Ga0315915_1008751_pt1 | contig 11729 bp, 15 predicted proteins | sample MpolbnodulesMG_FD_207738 | JGI IMG/M metagenome (GOLD analysis project Ga0315915, IMG submission 207738) | Medicago polymorpha root nodule microbial communities from Los Angeles, California, United States - branched nodules | ecosystem: Host-associated > Plants > Roots > Nodule | place: USA... | reverse complement strand
ACTCTTTTACCTCTCCCCTCCCCCACTTATTTAAAGCTTATTTTCTACACCTCCGATTCTTAATTTATAATGTTTCTCTTTGTTTTATCTAATTTCTCAAACTACTTTCCACTCAACAACTACCCATTATTTTAAAAAAACAGCACCAATAATAATATTTATTAACTTCACCTACTAACATATTTTAATAAATTAAAATATAAAATGGGGTGTTACACACTTCGTCTACCCATTCATACAAACAGGTAGGCGGTCAAAACCACTGGGGTAAGCGTCACATCAATCATAATCAACATATGAAAACATAAGCATTCAAGGATTCATGCATATCACATATAAATACCCATCCTTCCTAGAATACTAACATCACATGATTATTATCCCCCATTCTTTACACCTCAAGCTATCACATTACTAACATAGCATATCAAGCATATTTAATCTCTAACCAAGTCATCGACATAAGCTCATCATTTATCAACATCAATGAATGAAAGGATTACTCACCTTATTCCTCATTTATCATACTTAACTCAACAAGTACAATTCATCATTTCAAAGTTATAAGCAAGCAATCATCATTATCAAAGAAATCACCACATCATATGTATATACATATACAATTCTCACCTCATTACTATTACCAAAATAATTATCATCAATTAGATTCACTAAGTGTATAAGCACAAGCAAGTAAAACATGCAATTAGAGCATAATTCAATTATTCACAACCGTCAACAAATCCACCAATGTATGTATACACCAATCCACATAATCACAACATTCACCGATTCCCACCAATGTACAAATTCCTCAAGTCACAGATTCAATTATGACACGACTCATCAATTACTCCAATGCATGCAATGTTCTAGACTCTTCTAGATGCATGCGGTACCGTCACCAACAACAAGATGCCAACAGAACATCCTATGTAAGAGTACACCTCCTCTTACAATTCACCTATGTAAAAGTACACCTCCTTTTACATTTCTCATATGACTCAATATGACTATGATGCATGGACATACAAGCAAAGACCCAATAATGCAAAATCTCCAACATAAATATCCACCAACAACAATGTAAAAGTACACCTCCATTTACATTGATCAACTTCAACAACAATTGCATTATCAAGTATTTACGTCCACACAATCAATCAAGTCATAATTCAATTAAGAGTCACCACCACATCATCATCAATCATTTAGCATATATGTAATCACCAACAAAATCACCATCACTTAACATATATCCATTCACCCACAATATCACAATTAAGTAACATATATGTATTCACCAAGAATATCACAATCATTCAACATATATGTATTCACCAACATCGACTTTATCATATAACTCAACAACATCATACTATTTCTTACCATCCAAGTAAATGAGAAAATACAACACCTTATGATAAACATCATATTCAACACCTAACAATCATTCACATATCTTTATATAATCATATAAAGCTATTCACGAAAGATTTATAAGGTAATCGGCTTTAAAGAACCATTTTCGACAAAGTTCGTTTCTCATTTTACAACTTGAAAATAATTGAAACAATTGGACTAAAACCAAGTAAACAAACTCTAGGGCCTCGACTATGTATACGATTAGATCACATATGAGTGTAGTTGAATATGCATGTGCGTTTCACCGGCCGAATACGACAAAATCATCAAAATCACAAAGTTACGACAAGTTCGTATCATTACTCCCATATTGCAAAACCAATTCATTTTCAAAACAAAACCAAGTTAGATCCATCACAACATAGGTTAAATACTCTTAAACACCTTAATTGAACCCCTTAACACTCAAGTTTTGAAGTTTGGAAACAAACCTTAAGTTTCGGGTTGACTTGGAAATAGTTATGCTAAGTTTCCTTAAAATTTCTCCAAGACCTACTTGGAGTATTTTCATCATAAAAAACTAATTACCACTACTGAATAGTAACTTAGTAAAAATATGGTTCTCACTTGGAACACTAAAAATAACCCTCACCATGAAATTACTAATTTTACCCTTGCTCACAAAATGACCAAAATACCCTTGAGTCTAAAATGACTATAATACCCTTCTAATACTAACCTAAAATACACTAATAGGAAATTAATCACATATAAACACACGTAACTAAATAATAAAATAAATCTAGCGAAAAACGGGCTGTTATAGTGTGAATTTGTGTGGTTTTTAAGAGTTTTTACAAAAATGGGTCAAATGGTGATTTTGTGATGAAATGATGTTTTGGTTCAAGTTTTATATGGATTTGAGTGTCTCTTTATGTCTATAAATGTTTAGACAAACATTGGGAACAAATTTGGGCATTGGGGATTCAAAATTGGGGTTTTGGAATGAAAATGGAATTTTACCCGAGAGCTGACTGTCATAGCTCGCCACGGCGAGCAAATTGGTGGCCATGACGAGTGATGAAATGTCCAGCTCGCCATGGCGAGTGATTTGGTGGCCATGGCGAGTTGCTCAGTACAATAACTCATGTTTTTGGTCTTTTTAGGGTTTTGGGGGTCGATCCGAGTTTTCTAAAATGCTACTTTCAACATGTTTAACTACTGTTTTCACTCTTTGATCTACTGGAACATCCTATGGATTGGAATTGACTTGATTTTGTGAATTGAACTTAACTTTTGAAAAATGTCCAAGAACGTCGATTTTTCCGAAACTTGTTTTTCTTAAGGAAATGGAGTAGGGTTAAGGTTGTATACTATTTATATGATTTCTTAAAATGGTTGAGAGTGGCTTTATTGAAATTTAACTTGTTTTTCTTTGAAAATGGAATTCTTTTGTAAAAGTGATAAAGAGAGACGAACTTTGTGATTTTGATGATTTTGTCGTAGTTGGCCCGTGAAACGCACATGTATACTCAACGGCACTCATATGTGATCTAAGTGTATACATAGTTGAGGCACTAGAGTTTGTTTACTTGATTTTGGTTCAATTGTCTTAATCGTTTAAAATGATAGACGAACTTGTCGAAAACGATCTTTAAGACCAAATATCTTGCCAATATTTTGTGGATAGTTTGATATCATTATATGAAGAAATCTGAATGATTGATAGGTGTTGAATATCATATTTATCATGGTATGATGTATTTTCTCCTTTACTTGAATTGTGAGAAGTTGTTGATTTGTAATGATGTTGATATTGTTGGTGAATGCATGTATGTTAAAGGTGTTGTTGAGTTGTTGTTGAACATGTGTATGGTGTGTCATATGTTCATGCATTCATAGTTGTGGGATATTTATATCCAGTTGAGATGATTATGATATGTTGTTGGCATCATGGGGTGACGACCTAGAATTGTTGGTGACGGTACCGCATGCATGTAGGAGTCGTGTCTAGGGACATAACATATATATTGACATGTGTCCTAGTTGTTTGATGCTTGGTGTTTGGTGTGATTGGTGGTTGCATAATTATGATGATTGTGAATTTGTTGTGTTGACTAATAATGTTGAAGTTGAACTATCTCTCAATTTGAATTTATTTGAAGTTGCCTGATATATATATATATATATATATATATATATATACGTGCAATTATTTATGTTTATTATGATTGATGTGAAGCTAACCCCCAGTGGTTTTGACCGCCTACCTGTTTGTATGAATGGGTAGACGTCGTGCAGGAGTGATCTTTTAGGTTGCTTGAGGATAGCGGGAGCTATCTCCATTATTCGTTTTATAGTCTTAGATTAGGCTCTAATTAGGATGGAATTTTAATGTTGTACTAGATTTACTTTTTTTATTGTTGAGTTTTACCCGTGTGTCGGGATTTGGAGATTTCATTTGGTGATGTATGTTGACTTCATGATATGCATATTTTTGGAGATGTATGTTTATATCCGCTGTGACTGTTGAGAAATTTTATATATGCATGTTGTTTGGAGATCTTTGAAGACGTAACGTCTATTTCTTTAATATTTGGATTATTCGCGTGTTTTATCGCTTAATAGAAGTAGGGCGTTACAAGTTGGTATCAGAGCCGTGGTCGATCTTGTCCGGACTAGAATTCGGTGAATTTCCTGTTTGTATATGAATGGTATTGAGTTACCTTCGGTACTTGTTTTGTTGTGTTGTTGTTCTTATCTGTTGGTTTGGTTTAGTGTAGAAGTGAGATGGCTGGTGGTAGAGATGATGCTGCGATTGCAGAGGCTTTGGCTGCAATGGCTCAGGTGTTGGCCCGAGCCAACGAGCAGGCGGCGGTTGGTCATTGTGATCCTAGAGAAGCTGAGGAGCGGAGGCTCGATCGTTTCTTGAGAAACAATCCGCCAACGTTCAAGGGAAGGTTTGACCCGGAAGGAGCTCAGTCATGGGTGCAAGGCATGGAGAGGATCTTCCGTGCTATGGTGACTAGTGATGATCAGAAGGTCATGTTGGCTACCCACATGCTTGCTGAGGAAGCTGAGTATTGGTGGACAAATGCTAAGGGAACACTTGAGACCGGTGGATAGGTTGTGACTTGGGCAAGGTTCAAATTTGAGTTTTTGAGGAAGTATTTTCCAGAGGATTTGAGGACCATGAAGGAAGTGGAATTCTTGAACTTGAAGCAGGATAACTTGTCTGTTGCTGAGTATGCTGCTAAGTTTGAAGAGCTTTCGAGGTTTTGTCCGTACATCAATGTCGAGGTTGCGATGGTTTCGAAGTATGTGAAGTTTGAGAGTGGTCTGAAGCTAGAGATTTACAAGTACATGTGTGTTCAAGAGATTAGAGATTTCGATACCTTGGTGCACAAGTGTCGTATGTTTGATGATGCCGGAAAGTTCAAGGCGAACCACTACAAAGCATTGCATGATAAGAAAGGAAAGGGTCATGGATGTGGGAAACCGTACAACAAGGATAAAGGAAAGAAGAAAGAGGTTGGTGGAGGCTCTAAGCCGAATGTTGCTAATGTGAGATGCTTCAAGTGTGGAACTTCGGGTCATTTTGCTAATGATTGTAAGAAGGGAGACAGTTGCTTCAAATGTGGGAAAGGAGGTCACAAGGCGTTTGAGTGCAAGAATGATATGAAGGATATTACTTGTTACAACTGTGGTGAGAAGGGTCATATCAGTACTAAGAGTCCCAAGCCGAAGAAGGCGGCGGGGAAGGTGTTTGCTTTGAATGTGGAGGAAGTGGAGCAGCCGGATAATCTTATCCAAGGTATGTGTTTTATCAATATAGTACTCCTTTGATTGCAATTATTGATACCGGTGCTACTCATTCTTTTATTTCGGTTAGTTATGTTGAGTGTTTGAATTTGGTTGTGACTCTGTTGTTGCGAGGGATGGTCATCGACACCCCGGCTAGTGGCTCGGTGACTACTTCCTTGGTGTGTGCTAAGTGTCCTGTTAATTTTGGTAATGTTGATTTTGAGGTGGATCTTGTGTGTCTTCCGTTGAAGCATATGGATGTGATTTTTGGTATGAACTGGATGTTATCTTTTGGTGTTAACATTAATTGTTTAACCAAGAGTATAACGTTTTCTAAGCTGGTAGCTAAGGTAGGAGGGAAGTTCTTAACCGCAGAGCAAGTGAAGAAGTCTTTGGACGGTGAAGCTTGTGTGTTCATGATGTTTGCTTCATTGAAGGAAAGTAGTGAGAAAGGGATTGGTGATTTGCCAGTAGTGTAAGAGTTTCCAGAAGTTTTTCCAGACGACATTACCGATTTACCGCCATAGAGGGAAGTTGAGTTTGCAATTGATTTGGTACTAGGAATGAGTCATATTTCGATCGCGCCGTGTCGGATGTCTGCATCAGAGTTGGGTGAATTGAAGAGGCAGTTGGAAGAGTTGCTCGAGAAGCAGTTTATCAGGCCGAGTGTTTCTCCGTGGGGTGCTCCAGTGTTGTTGGTTAAGAAGAAGGATGGCAGCATGAGGTTGTGTCTGGATTATCGGCAGTTGAACAAGGTGACGATTAAGAATCGGTATCCGGTCCCAAGGATTCATGATTCGATGGATCAGTTGGTTGGTACAGAAGTGTTCAACAAGATTGATTTGAGATCAAGATATCATCATATTAGAGTGAAGGCAGAAGATATATCCCAAACCACGTTCCGGACGAGGTATGGACACTATGAGTATTTTGTGATGCCATTTGGAGTATCTAATGCACTAGGTGTTTTCATGGAATATATGAATAGAATATTTCATCCTTTTCTGGACCGTTTAGTGGTGGTGTTTATAGATGATATTTTGGTGTATTCGAAGTCAGAGGAGGAGCATGTTGAACATCGGAGGGTTGTGTTGCGTGTCTTGAAAGAGAAGAAGTTGTTTGCTAAGTTGTCGAAGTGTGAGTTTTGGTTGCGGGAAGTAAGTTTCCTTGGTCATGTGATTTTGAAGGGTGGTATTGCGGTAGATCCATCGAAGGTGGATGCAGTGTTGCAGTGGGAGTCGTCGAAGTCTGTTTTTGAGATTAGAAGTTTTCTTAGGTTGGCAGGTTTTATCGAGGGATTCTCTAAGTTGGCGTTGCCATTGATGCAGTTGACTCGGAAAGGACAAGCTTATGTTTGGGATGCTAAGTGCGAGAAAAGTTTCCAAGAGTTGAAGAAGTGGTTGACTTCAGCGCCAGTGTTGATTTTGCCGAACCCGAAGGAATCGTTTGTTGTGTATTGTGATGCTTCTAAGATTGGTCTTGGTAGTGTGTTAATGCAGAACCGTTATGTTGTGTCTTATGCGTCGAGGCAATTGAAAGTGCATAAGAAAAATTATCGGACTCATGATTTGGAATCAGCAGCAGTTGTGTATGTGTTGAAAATTTGGAGGCATTATCTATATGGTTCTAAGTTTGAAGTGTTCAGTGACCACAAGAGTTTGAAGTACTTGTTTGATCAGAAATAGTTGAATATGAGGCAGAGGAGATGGTTGGAGTATCTTAAGGATTTCGACTTTCAGTGGAATTATCATCTTGGAAAGGTGAATGTGGTGGTAGATGCTTTGAGTAGGAAGTCTTTGCATATGTCTTCTTTGATGGTTAAAAAGTTCGAGTTGATTAAGCAGTTTTGAGATTTGAGTTTGGTTAGTGAGTTGATGCCGGATGGTGTGAGGTTGGGAATGTTGAAGCTGACGAGTAATATTTTGGAAGAGATTAAGAATGGTGAGAAGGAAGATTTGGAACTTGTGGATCGAGTAGTGTTGGTTAATCAAGGTAAAGGTGGGGACTTCAGGTTAGACGAGAACGGTGTTTTGATGTTTCGTGGCCGAGTTTGTGTTCCAGATGTGCTTGAGCTTAAGAAACGGATTTTGGAAGAAGGTCATAGAAGTAGTCTGAGTATTCATCTAGGAGCGACAAAGATGTATCAGAATTTGAAGAGGTTGCTTTGGTGGCCTGGAATGAAGAAGGAGATCCCAGAGTTTGTATATGCTTGTTTGATTTGTCAGAAATTGAAGATTGAACGTCAGAAGCCGTCGGGTTTGATGCAACCGTTGTTTGTGGCATAATGGAAATGGGATAGTATCTCTATGGACTTTGTTGGGGTGTTGCCGAAGACTGTGAAAGGTTTTGACTCGATTTGGGTGATTGTTGATCGGTGGACGAAGTCGGCACATTTTGTTCCTATCAAGACCGGTATGCCTGTGGCGAGGTTGGCTGAGATCTATATTGAGCAGATTGTCAGGTTGTATGGTATTCCTTCTAGTATTGTGTCTGATCGGGATCCGAGGTTTACTTCTAAGTTATGGGAGAGTTTACAGGCTGCTTTGGGAACTAAGTTGAGGTTGAGTTCTGCTTATCATCCTCAGACCGATGGGCAGACAGAGAAGACTATTCAGAGTTTGGAAGATTTGTTGAGAGCTTGTGTTTTGGAGCAGTTTGTCAGTAGGGTCGAATGTTTACCGTTGATTGAGTTTACTTACAACAATAGTTTTCATTCTAGTATCGGTATGGCACCGATTTAGGCTTTGTATGGACGAAGGTGTAGAACTCTGTTGTGTAGGTATGAGTCAGGTGAAAGTGCTTTGTTTGGACTGGATGTTGTGCAAGAGACTACAGAAAAGGTTAAGATGATTCAAGAGAAGATGAAAGCGTCTCAGAGTAGGCAGAAGAGTTATCATGATAAGGTGAGGAAGGACATTGAGTTTCAGGTTGGTGACCATGTGTTTTTGAGAGTGAATCCTGTAACCGGTGTTGGACGCGCTTTGAAGTGTTGGAAGTTGACTCCTCGTTTTGTTGGGCCGTTTGAGATTGTTGAGAAGGTTGGGGTTGTACCATATCGGATTGCGTTACCACCGTCTTTGTCGAATCTTCATGAGATGTTTCATGTATCTCAGTTGCGAAAGTATGTGTATGATGCGTCTCATGTGATTCAAGTGGATGAATTGAAAGTAAGGGATAATTTGATTGTTGAGTCTTGGCGAGTTAGGATTGAAGACCGAGAGGTGAAGTGTTTATGAGGCAAAGAGATCATTTTGGTGAAAGTGATTTGGGTTGGACCAACTAGTGAGAGTGCTACTTGGGAATCAGAGAGTAGGATGATGGTTTCGTATCCGGAGTTGTTTCCTTCAGGTAATTTTTGAGGGTGAAAATTCTTTTTAGAGGGACAGTTGTAACAACCCGTTTTTCGCTAGATTTATTTTATTATTTATTTATGTGTGTTTCTACATGCTCGTATGTGATAAATTGTCTTTGGGTGCATTTTGATTGGTTTTCGTGTTAGAAGGGTATTTTGGTCATTTTTGAGTAGGGGTAAATTAGTAATTTCATCGTGAGAATTATTATTAGTGTGTTAAGTGGGAATTATATTTTTACCAAGTTACTAGTTGGTTGTGGTAATTAGTAACTATTTGATAACTTTTAACCGTTAGTGGGTAGAAACTTTATAAATTGGTTAATGAGTGTTTTGATCCCATTAAGACATAAAATGTTAAGCCCATTAATGAGGATCATATTTTATCCTTAGTCTTTAAGGAAATTAGGTCACTTAGAATGATTTGTTCATTTTCACAAAAGTTTTGGAAAGAGGTAGAAAAAGAAAGTGCTAGAGGAAGAGAAAAAAGGTTTTGAAGAAAGAAGAACTTCGAGAGCAAGAAGAGGGTAGAGATTCAAGGGATTGAAGCTAAAGTGAAGCATTAGCTTAGCTTTGTGAAGATTAGAGGTAAGGGGGCTAGTATTCTCTCATAATCTTTGTATAATATCTTTTCTACTTAAAACCCATACGTGCTTATTTGTGAAAAGTGATTGTTGTGAATTTAATTGGTTAAATTCGTGCTTATACTTTGATGTAATGTTTGAGTATGTGAATTTGATGATAATTAAGTTGTTGATGATGAAATTACAGGCTCAAGTTATATATATATATATATATATATATATATATATATATATATATATGTATGTATACTTGTGTTTTTGCTCAAAATTGGTTAAGTATGATATTGTTGTTGATGAGTTTTTGATGAATTCATACTCATTTGATGTTGTTGTTGTTATGAGATGTTGTTGTTGATGATTGAAACCTTGGGTAATCATATTCATAGAGTTGTGGTGTGAATTTGTGTGGTTTTTGAAAGCTTTACAAAAATGGGTCAAATGATGATTTGGGATGAAATGATGTTTTGGTTCAAGTTTTATATGGATTTGAGTGTCTTTTTATGTCTATAAACGTTTAGACAAACATTGGGAACAAATTTGGGCTTTGGGGATTCAAAATTGGGATTTTGGAGCGAAAATGGAATTTTACCTGAGAGCTAACTGTCATAGCTCGCCATGGCGAGTGAAGAAATGTCCAGCTCGGCATGGCGAGTGATTTGGTTGCCATGACGAGTTGCTCAGTACAGCAACTCATGTTTTTGGTCATTTTAGGGTTATGGGGGTCGATCCGAGTTTTCTAAAATGCTTCTTTCAACATGTTTAACTATTGTTTTCACTCTTTGATCTACTGGAACATCTTATGGATTAGGATTGACTTGATTTTGTGAATTGAACTTAACTTTTGAAAAATGTCCAAGAACGTCGATTTTTCCGAAACTTGTTTTTCTTAAGGAAATGGAGTAGGGTTAAGGTTGTATACTAATTATATGATTTCTTAAAATGATTGTGATTGGCTTCATTGAGTTTTAACTTGATTTTCTTTGAAAAGGGAATTCTTTTGGAAAAGTGATAAAGAGAGACGAACTTTGTGATTTTGATGATTTTGTCGTAGTTGGCCCGTGAAACGCACATGTATATTCAACTGCACTCATATGTGGTTTAAGTGTATACATAGTTAAGGCACTATAGTTTGTTTACTTGATTTTCCTTCAATTGTCTTAATCGTTTAAAATGATAGACGAACTTGTCGAAAACGATCTTTAAGACCAAATATCTTGCCAATATTTTGTGGATAGTTTGATATGATTATATGAAGAAATCTGAATGATTGATAGGTGTTGAATATGATATTTATCATAGTATGATGTATTTTCTCCTTTACTTGAATTGTGAGAAGTTGTATGGAGTTGTTGATTGGTAATGATGTTGATATTGTTGGTGAATGCATGTATGTTGAAGGTGTTATTAAGTTGTTGTTAAACATGTGTATGGTGTGTCATATGTTCATGCATTCATAGTTGTGGGATATTTATATACAATTGAGGTGATTATAATGTACTGTTGGCATCATGGGGTGACAGCCTAGACGTTGTTGGTGACGGTTCCATATGCATGTAGGAGTCGTGTCTAGGGACATAGCATATATATTGACATGTGTCCTAGTTGTTTGATGCTTGGTTGTTGGTGTGATTTGTGGTTGCATAATTATGATGATTGTGAATATGTTGTGTTGACTAATAATGTTGAAGTTGAACTATCTCTCAATTTGAATTTATTTGAAGTTTCCTGATATATATATATATATATATATATATATATATACACTTTCAATTATTTATGTTGATTATGATTGATGTGAAGCTAACCCCTAGTGGTTTTAACCGCCTATTTGTTTGTATGAATGGGTAGACGTCGTGCAGGAGTGATCTTTTAGCTTGCTTGTGAGTGCTTGAGGATAGCGGGAGCTATCTCCGTTATTCGTTTTGGGATCTTAGTTTAGGCTCTGATTAGGATGTCAGTTTTTATGTTGTACTGGATTTACTTTTTTTGTTGTTGAGTTTTACCCGTGTGTCGGGATTTGGAGATTTCATTTGGTGATGTATGTTGACTTCATGATATGCATATTTTTGGAGATGTATGTTTATATTCGCTGCGACTATTGAGAAATTTTATATATGCATGTTGTTTGGAAATCTTTGAAGACGTAACGTCTATTTCTTGAATATTTGGATTATTCACGTGTTTCATCGCTTAATAGAAGTAGGGCGTTACACGGAGCACTTACAAGTACGTACATCATCCCTTCGGATGGAGAAGGACTCACGACGATATTAACCCTCTACACAACGGGTATTCACCTTCAAGCATGGGTGGATCTAGCTAGACATTTGATACATGTGGGGCTAAAATAGTTCCTTAATGTATCAAAATTTTAAATTGTCTCTGATTGTTCACTTCGTTAGTCAAAATAGTCCATAACATTAAAATATTTCATTAATATTGTCATATTAGCCCTTCAATATACTTACTTATTGTCACTTCATGGACTATTAGGACTAACAGTATAAAATCAAGGATTATTTTAGAATTTTAATACATTTAGAGACTATTATCACTAATTATTACACATTCAGGGACCAAAATAACTATTACCCTTTTCATAATATATATATATATATATATATATA
>Ga0315915_1008748_pt1 | contig 11731 bp, 4 predicted proteins | sample MpolbnodulesMG_FD_207738 | JGI IMG/M metagenome (GOLD analysis project Ga0315915, IMG submission 207738) | Medicago polymorpha root nodule microbial communities from Los Angeles, California, United States - branched nodules | ecosystem: Host-associated > Plants > Roots > Nodule | place: USA... | reverse complement strand
AAATCCACCATACATCCAACATAAAACAAATTACAAAATAAATCCAACAACATGAAATAAGTCTCAATATAATGCAGTGGTGAATCAATTTTTTTTCTAAAGGTAGTGGACTGGTGGAGAATCATTTATCAGTTATCACTATCAGAGAGAGTGTGACAATTTAAGGTTGGTTTGGTATCATTTGGCTGAACTATGAATTACTAGTCCCTTTTCTATAGAAACGAAACAATTAGCAAAAAATCATTTTATTATATTTTTAGGGAAAAGAAACATTTTATTTGATACGTCGGTGGAAGAATTATTGAAGTTATTGTTTTATTTATTTACCCTTTTCTTTTTTAATGAAAATTTATAATACCTTTTTGACTTTATAAAATGTCGTAATGTTCTTTTTTTTAGGGTATAAAATGTCCTAATGTTAACAAAAGCTTTTTTTTAGCAAAAGTAAAGTTAATTTATTTCATTTAGAATAAACAGATAGAGTAGTTGGTACATCATGAAAATGTGAAGGTTAGAATGAGATAAAGACGCACTAACAGTGCTACAAGCAACCTTATTTATTTGTCTCCTACCTAACATACAATACAAAATAATCTTTTCTATAAAGTAAAGGACATCTTAGCAACATGTTATAGCCTTATACTATTCCCTTATGAAATTATGTATTTTGTTTTTTGGGTATAAATTTTAATTTGTATTTTTTGTGGCGTTAACTCTTTGATCTCCAGGAAAAAGAGGTTCTAGTAATCCGGAGTTGGGCCGTGAGGTAAGGATAGTTGGCCAAGAATTTAAATTTGTATTTGGTTCTTGATGAGATTGATTTTAACGTAGAACATTGTACGATTGTTATTATTATCAAGAAACCGCTACGAATCATGGGTTGTATAATTAACGAATAAAACCAATACAAGTGTCTTTTACCCCTGTAATTCAACTTATCTACTAACATAACCCCAATAACAAATTTATTTTCTTTTTTGTTCTCTACAATTTTTAGGGTTTTCTCTTCGGTCATTGCAAAGCTCGTGTGCCTTCCCTTCCATTCGATCCCTTCTCAGATCCAACTCCAATTCTTCGATTTCTCTCCCCTTTCGTTGAATCCATTTTTGTCGCAGTTCGAGGTATTTTTCTTCTATTTTCAATTTTCATTGAATCCCTTCTTAGTTGATCATTAGTTTGAATTCTATTATGAATGAAAGTTTCGGCATCTCATGTTTGGATAAACAACTTAATATGCAGCTTATAGCATAAGTTCCTATCACGATTAACACTTATCTTGGTGATGGTGAGCTTATGAAAATAAGTTGAAAACAACTTATCAACATGTCATTCTGTCAAAAAAAAAAACTTATCAACATGTCATAAGTTTTTTCATAAGTTCTCCTAGTGCTTATGTCAACGGATAAACTCAAATAAGCCAATCCAAATAGGAAACAAGTCAAATGGGTTTACGTATCAATGGGACAAAGGCCGACCTTGGTCGAATGCCGTCAAATACATGTAAGGTAAAAGCGGTTATTGACTATTTTGGATTTTTTATGCATTGTCTTTCTCAACATAGAGAAGACGACCACTGGAGGGCCAATATAAGGTTGTTGAAGGTTAATGCTTATGTGGTTCTCAAAGTGCATATAACAACAACGAATTGGAATTGTTGAGTCATTATAGTTGTGGGCTCAATGATTACAATTCTTTGTTGTTGTCTGCACTTTAAGAACCATATCCATTAACATTCAACTACCTTATAACGATCTTACAATGGTCGCCTTCTCTCTGTCGAGAAAGAGGACGCACAAGAAATCCAATAGCCACACACGATATTTGGCTGACGGTCGACTAAGCCGAACTTTATCCTATTGCTATGTGCACCGATTTGACAAGTTTGATTGTTCTCGAGTGGACTTAATTTTAACTTAACTTAAATAGCTCATTTGTTACACTTTTTTTTAGAAAATGTGTAACAAACGTTTTAAAAAAATAGAATCTTAAACAAAAAATTCTAAAATTTTCCTTCATATGAGAAGCTACTTTGAGCATCTTCTCCCTAAAATCATTTGTGATAACAACTATTTTTGTAAAAGTAATTTTCATTATACTAAATAAACATAAAATAGCTTCTCCCTATTTTAAAAATATTTAAAAATTAATCTCTAAATTATTAAATATCAATTTTTTTTATAACCCGTAACAAACATACCAAGAATTTAGAATTTTTTAAATTCTAGAATGTATTTTTAAAGTCAAATTTATAGTTCACTCACATTGAATTTTTCAAACATAAAATCATTTTACGTTTGAGTCACTTTTAACGAGAATCAAATTACAAAATCATTTCATTCGAAAAATTAATCGTTGTAACAGTATAATCAAACATACACAATATTTTCAGGAATTGTCAATTTATTAATTTCCAGTTCATATTGTAGCTGACCTAATTATTTTTACCGAGGTCTAGTCACCCAAACACATTTTTTACCGAGGTCTAGTGCTTTATAAAGAGAAAATTGTTGTCCACACATTTGAGAAGGCTGAGAAACACATATAAAAGACGAAATTACCCCTCGGCAGTTAACTGCCGAGGATTTCCTAAACCGCCTGCAGTTAACTGCCGAGGATAACCTCGGTAGTTAACTGCCGAAAAAAACAATTATGCAGACAGTGGGTTCTGCATAATTGTAAACATTTCCAAGCCATTTTTTCGGCCAGTTTTTACCTGTAATTAAACCAGAACATTTCCAAATGCAATTTAACTCATACAACACTTAAACTCAGTGATAAACAAGAAAAATACAATATCTTTTACAATTATCCATAATTAAATCAAACCGACATTTGGTTCAAATTACACAAAGGTTTGAAATTCATCAAAACGTTACATAGTGTCCATAATTAAGTGTCCATAATTAAACAATTGTAAATCCCGCCTTATTTGCTTGACGACGTGTCCACTCAAGCAATTCTTCTCTATCTTTCCACTTAATGTCGTCTGAAAAAAACCTAGACGTGTCAACTTCGTGGGCATGAAGTGGGAGGACACCGGAGTCAACATTTTTAGAAGCTTCAACATGGATGGAAGCTCTATCAATGTTTGGTTTGGCTACAACCTTAGGCGACTTGACATCTCTGAAAATTTTGACAAAAATTTGGTTTTGTCTCTCCCAGAACATCTTCCGCGTTCTCTACCATTACTATAATAAAACAACACAAAAATATAAATTAACAACTAACTAATGCATAAACATCAATGCCATAATGAATTAAAATAAAAAAAACACAGAGAAAAAAATTTTGAAAAATTGGCGGTAGCTGCCTTTTTTTCGTTATGAAAATTTTTCCACAAGTAATCCTCGGTAGTTAATTGCCGAGGTTTCCCATGACACAGTTCTACGTAACTGACGTAAAAACCCATAACAAATGCAAAAAATCAACCGATTAAAATGCTCAATACCTGTTTTTTACGTCAAAAATGTGTTGATACCTCCTATGCTTGATGCTTCAATGATTTTGGAGCAAGATTAGATGAAAAAAAATATTGGATTTGGGGATTGGAGGGAAGAGGAAAGAAAGTTGATGATGAAATAGTGTGTAGAGTGAGCAGGTGGCTGTTTCATATGATGAAACATTTTTCTCGGCAGTTAACTACAGCCGGTTTTTGAAAACCTCAGCAGTTAAGTGCCGAGGGACAATTTCGTATTTTACATGTGTTTCTCAGCTTTCTCAAATGTGTGAATAGCAATTTTCTTATAAAGATTCAAATCCATTTTCCTTTGAATTTTCTGGTGCTTAACCGTAATTTTTAGCGCGCGTTTGCATAAACGTTCAAATTCATAAATCCCTGAAAATGAAATTGAAACTCGAAGAAGAGTGGCGAAAAATGGAGGGAAAGAGAATGAAATTGGAATCTCAAAAAGCAGAGAACGCGATTCTTCTACTCACCAAAATTAAAGGTTCTTCTTCTTTTTCACCTATCCAATTTCCTTAAACCGAATAATTCAATTCATTCGTTTTTTCAATTCAGAATTTACTCGAAGTTTACTCGTTAACCTAACCAACGGAAAATCACCGATCATCCTCATCGATCGATTCAAAAATCACTGTACTCTTTCAGATTCCAACTGGTCCGTTCTCTTCTAATCTCAAATCATGATTTGTCGTAATCATCATCATTTTTGTTTAATTTCTATATTCTTCACAGCTTCTGTGGCTCTGATTTGCCGGTCGGAAAGGAAGTTCTAACACTTTGCAAGGAAACGCATGTTCGCAGATTAGGTCACTCACTCTATCTTTTACTTTCATCAATGTGTAACGTTACAATTGAGATTATGAATATTTTAAAAAGGTGTGTGACTCTGTCAAATTTTACTTATGTTAGAACTTTTGAAAGTATGCTAGGGATCTAAGTAATAATGAATGGTTAAACATAGGAATCATCTTGACAGTTTAATAGTGTAACAAACCTTTTTGAAAAATTCATAATCTCAGGGACCTATTTGAAATCCGCGTACGAAGTAAGGGACTAATTTAGTAGTTTACTCAATGTATTCCTGTTCTCTAGGTTTTTAGTTTTTTTTTTTTTTTTGTTATTTTGCTTGTAGATGTGATGTTGAGAGTTCTGGTGATTGTTCAGAAGCTTTTACAAGAGAACAAACATAGTTCAAAAAGAGACATTTATTACATGCATCCATCTGTCTTTTTGGGTGAGTCATCAGAATTTCGCAACATGATGGATCATATGGATAGTAATAATCTTTTAGTATAGTTGATCTTGTATTGATTTTCAATAGCTAATTATGACTGTCATGAGCACCGACACTTCTGATCTATGAAGCACTGACACTCTTCAAATCAGGCGTGTCCTGGTGTCGGTCACGCATCTGTGTCCGACACGACACTGACACATTTAATCACATTGAATTATGTCATTTTCTCAATATTACATTGAATTATGTCATTTTCTCAAATTATTATTTGTGTCAATGTGTCAGTGTCCGTGTCATATCCGGTGTCCGTGTGTTTGTGCTTCATGGATTCTGATAGAAGCCGTGTCTGATGTCTGGCAAATGTCAATGTTGGACATCAACGTGAGTTATAACATTCAATTCATTCATTTTTTAATAAAGAATTATTCAGAAGCCTTTGTAGAAACTTTACTAAGATTCTTCATTGTACTCAGGTTTAGTTTGCGTCAATCTTATAGATGAGATTGGTTAAATGCTAGTACCATGACTGCTATATTGCTAAATCTTAAAATATTTATTTGTAGGGTAAAGGTCTATTTCCCCACCTTTGACATATACTGACTTCTTTTTCGTGTATTTTCTGTTTCTTTTCACATTGCAGACCAGTCAGTTGTGGACCATGCTATTAATGATATATGTGTCTTGATGCAGTGCAGCCGCCATAACCTCAATGTGGTAGATTTTCTGCACTTCATCGATTTATTTCTGTTTTTATTTTCGTTTGGATCTCTTAATTTGATGGATTTTGGTAATAAAAGCACCATCTGATTTTTACAGTATGTTTCTCTTGCTGCATATTCATTTCAAATAGGAAGTTAACCATGTTTCGTCATTACTTTCATTTTATTTCTTTGTAGGTTTCTGCCGGGAATGGGTACGTGATGAGATCACACTCAATCATGGAAAATGCACTTTTCTGTCAGAATTCATTTTATATGAATAACCGTGATAGTTTTATTTTCACATGTGATACTATTTTATGACGTGTACATTTGTATAAAACAAATTATCGCCACTCACACTGTGAATCCCTGGCCCTGATGCATCTAAAAGTTACGAACTTCAAAGGATAGTACATATTTGTTTTTTGGAATTCTGAGACCTTGTTGTTTTCACAAATTTCATTGATATCAAAATGATGTCAATGATGAAATATGATTCCATTATGATTCTTCCTAGTCTGTGCTTGGAACATTAATGGGGCTAGCACATGTGCCATTCAGTTATTTAAGTTTCTATTTCTGCTGCATTGACAATTCCTAATCACTTTTTTCAAGGCTGATGTTGTTTGGCTACTATATATTCATATTCTATTTTGTGTTCAAATGTGTTCAACTAATAAGACCTATGGCTCAAATTTGTTTCTACTATAGGTTAGTTATGGGCTGGATAAGATTTGTCGAAGGAAAAAAGATATTTGACTGCATCAGTTCTCCCAACACCGTAAGAACTAAGAACTAACCTTGAAGTAGTAATTAATTTTTACCATTTAAATTACATACTAACGTTTTGCTTTTCTGCAGGCCCACCCTATTCCTGTTTATGTTGAAGAAATTAAAGGTATCCTATTTTCTGGATGAATACACTACATTTTTTTAGTTTCCTTCTTCTAATACTATTTTCTACTTCATATTACGTAAAAAGTTATAAGTGCCGAGAATTAACATTATTTTACTTTTGCTCATAGATATCGTAAGCGCGGCTCGTTACATATTAGTTGTCGAGAAAGAATCAGGCAAGCAAATGCTGTAATTTTTAGGGGTAAAACAATGAGAAACATAAAGTTTTTTCTTGAGACTTCCTATTGAAAAGAGAGTCGATGTCGAACTTGCAGTTTTCCAGAGATTAGCAAATGACCAGTTCTGCAAATCAAACCATTGCATTGTCATTTCTGTAAGCAATTTTCTGAAGACCTTAGCCTCTTTTGCTTCAATACTTCATTGATTGAATACTATCCTTTTGCAGGGAAGAGGCTACCCAGATATTCCTACGAGAAGGTGTGAGAAATCTCTGCCAGTTTCCTAAGATAATAGGCTTCCAAGCTATATGCCAGCTTACCTTTCGTACTGCACCATTTGAACGTGTCTAGTTTATCACTGTTGCAAATGTATCTAGTTATTTTTTGATTTTATCTATTTTGTATCCTAACAGGTTTTTGCGGCTTCTTGTTGAGAATTTGCACATACCTGCTTATTGCCTGGTAGATTGTGATCCCTATGGATTTGATATCTTGACCACTTATAGATTTGGCTCAATGGTTAGTATTTGTAAGTTTATCAGTTCAGAAGTACTTCAACATGCATATCATTTGTTACAGGGTTCTCAGCATGAAATATACATGATTGTTGAGTGGATCAAATCTTTGTCTAATGACCGAGTTTCATCTTCGTTGTCTTTTTCACTAATCCATTTCCCACTGTTCTTTTAGCAAATGGCTTATGACACGAAACATCTTCGTGTCCCCGAGATACACTGGCTTGGAGCTTTTCCTTCAGATTCTGAGAGATACTTTGTTCCAAAACAGTGCCTCCTTCCTTTGACTGCTGAAGGTACCAACTGATATTACTTGTGAGCTTCAGATTTGCATAGTTGGATATTTGCTCTAATCAATATGGTGACTTCAATATTCTTATTAGACAAGAGAAAAATTGAAGCCATGTTGCTTAGGTGCTACCTGCAAAGGGAGGTGCCACAATGGAGGTAACATTTATTTACATTACATCTGTCTTTTTGTTCAACAGGTTTGAGATTTTATAGCGTGCGTCTTTTGTTAATGTTTTGTTATGAAGGTTGGAGCTCAAAATGATGTTGCAGAAAGGAGTGAAGTTTGAGATTGAAGCGCTATCTGTTCATACACTTTCATTCTTGACAGAGTCTTATATACCATCCAAAATTCATTTTAAAGTTCAAATCTAGCTCGTTGGACATTTGTGTCTTATGCCCTATACACACAGTTGGGCTTGCACACATTTAATAATATACCATTTATTATCCTTTTGCAGTGTAAGTTACTTGTTGGTTACATGATGGTTCCATTGATATTTTATAGTAGTAGGGAGTCAGTTTAGGATCTTTGATGAATTTATGTTTAACAATTTTAGATTCTATAAGTCAAATATTAGCAAGGATGTAGTGAGAGAACTCGGTACGGAATGTAAAGATTTTTGGCAATGTGTTTTATTTGTTGGTACTTCGTGTCTGTCCATGCCTTTGTAGATGGGTGTAATGCCAGAAACTTCACTATTCTAATGTAAGTCAGATTAGTATTAATTGGATTGTATGTTATTGTATGGATAAGTTTGTGCCTTACAAGTGAATTTGGTGATCACGGACCAGTAGGACTCAAACTCAACCCAACTCTAGCGGGAGAGCGTTCCATTAAATTGGTGTGTATAGAACTTGAAAATCATAAGAATTTTTGTATAGGCCTTTCCTGAATGGATGGATATAATCTATTTTTTAACATGGTAAAGGAGATCTTTACTGAAAAACCTCGTTGGATTAATTGAAGAATGAAATATACAGAGAAGGTTTATATAGGCGACGATAACACAATAAAGATAAACTAACAGAATTAACAAAACTAACAGAAAATAACTGCTTATAACTAGTTAGTAACATTTTTTTTTCACGATATAATAGGTTTGAGAATACATTAAAAACAAATTCATGATCTATTACACAAATTTGTTTAAGAGGGATTGTCTCAAATTCTACGTATATATTTCATATACAAATGTATAGCACTTAGTTTTCCCGAGAATTGAAATTATTAAATTTAATTCTTAAGTTGCAAATCGTTCATTCAAAGCCAAAGCCATTCACTACCAAAAAAAAAAAGCCAAAGCCATTAGCTATTATAAACGGAGATATACACCAAAAAAAAAAAAACAACTATTATTGGAGTCAATAATTAAATTGATATCTATATCTATATTTTTATATAATCTTGTTATAGGTAGAAAGGATTCGTTGCCGTTAAACATTGACTAATCTTTGATGAAATACTTGTTGGACGCACAAAGTGGATTATCTTATCCCATGAAAATAAAAAATAAAAATGTTATCATTATTAGCTAAGTGAGTTTATTGGATATGTGTCCAGTTTTATCTGAAACCCGTTATTTTTTATAGGTTTGACCGGGCTGACCCAACCCATGTACACGCCTCCTGAAGGTGAGAAATACTTCCAACCTCACCATTTCCAACTTATAACTGGAGGACTGCCCCGCCGCCCCGCCTTTACTGAACCATTCATCATAATATTCAAACCCTCAATTGCCAATAAAAAGAGAAAAGGAGATGGAATATCACCTTGCCTTAATCCCATTCAAACAAAAATTTGTCCGCTTGACTCCCGTTTACTAGGACCGAGCAAGACTAATATCTTACTACTGAATTAACACCTCAAATGTAAAATCATAAAAAAAATGAAGTATTTCAACTATTTACTTTTTTGTGTGTGTGTGAAGAAGTATTTAATTTTTAAATTAACGAAAAAATGACATCAATTAATTAATATCAATCATTTTATTTCTCAGCTTGATGAAACAAAAGTTAGAATCTTTTAATTAATCAGAATACATATAGTGGTGAAGTTGATACTCGAATTGTTTCAAGTAGGAAAAAGTTATTTTTGTCCAATTCATGCATGTTTTGGGTATATTTTCTCTAACTTTTAGTCCGTAAAGTATCTTTGGTTTAATCCAAATTATGGGTTGTTTCTATAATTTAGGGGGATATGTCTCCATTAGAATGTTTAGGTAGACGATAATTTGTTTATTTTGAAATTGCATTAAGGTGATTTGTGAATCGGTTATTTGAAACTGGGTTAAAGTACCCTTTATACTCCTATTTTATTATTGTGTTTTTTCTTTATACAAAATAAAAACACAATTATAAATTTTTGAGTTTGAACTTAGGTGAAAGTGTTCAATCTCTAAGAATATAAGTTTTGTTCTAATTTATCTATTAGACTTTCAGTTTGCTAGAACAAGAAGATAAAAAACGAGTACAACCCATCCAAAGTGATCTAGATAGTACTGCAAGAAGATCGGTTAGATAGATAATTCATTCAAGCCTTATTTTCCAGCAAGTTTCTTTAACAGTTCACTACTTTTCATGATTAATTATTTGTCCTCTAACAATATTTTCTTAGTTTATCTTGATTGTTTATTTTTATCTAAAAGAAAACATATTCAAAATGAAAATTATTTACATATAATACATGCATTCATTTATTAGGAGTATTTATTTATTGTAAAGATTTTGTCAAACATTTCTTGTTTGCTAAATTCGTTTACCCAAGTATATATATGTCTTTCATCTTCTCTATCTTTTACTTGTTTTGTTTACAACTTTCTTGAACTACGTTCACTTTTGGATATCGCCCTTTGCATGCAATATCGCCCTTTGCATGCAATATCGACAGTCTTTGTTAGAGAAGAAAAGGTATAATTACTGAATCCTGCACATTGATTGTGAGTATTGCACGTAGTATTTTTTGTTACATATGTTTCACACCTTAATTTGCTGTAGTTGATAATTAAAACCAATTTAGAGGTTTCGATTAAGAGAGAACTCTATTAAAAAATAACTTGAAAATAGTTTGAGGTCCAATTTAATAATTAATTCCTTGAACTTAGTTTATGGATCAAATTAGTCTAACTTGACTTAAAAATTAAGTTTGTTAAATAAATAAATTGAACTTGAGCTATGTATAATTCAATTCGTTTTGATTTATGAGTCATCACAAGTTTGTTAACACTCAAGACTTTTCTAACATTCATCATTTCAATTAAATGAGTGCTATATTAATTCTAATAGAAAAACTTCACACAATTGTCGATGATTCTCCTTGATTTCACCCTTATTTTAATAAATAATTTTTATTGCCAAAAATTCAAGACATAAATCAATTTATGCTCAACTCACTAATCAATTATATAAGATAAGTTCAATCAAAATCAATTTTATTTACCACAAAACCAAACACACTCTTAGTGTAATATCAATATCCTTACTAATAGTACTTATCCATTCCCTAATATTTACTTTAAAAAGAATATAGAGATAGACATATATACATAATAATAAGACCTACTTGACCTGCACACCTCATATATCCATGAATAATATTTAACTAAGATAATTCATCATTAACTCATGCTATTATTTTCTCTTTACATTTAACTTGTACTGTTTTAGAATCCAAATCGTAAACACGGAATGTTGATATATTTTATATTAACTTATAAGTCTTGCTTAAAGGTTTTATCAATGACATGACATGAAAAAAATGTCACATGTGCACTGCGACATGCATGAACTTTAATAAAAATAATGACTAAAATTGGCGATGGAAAATTTAAAGCAGCAATGTTGGAATGGAATTTTTAGATGAAAAAAATGATCGACTTGATATATTTAAAGAAACTAAAAACATATTTTACTTTTAAATAAATTATTTTGAAGTAGAATATATATATTTTACACTTGATTTACTTGTTAAAGATTTTTGAATCTTGATGCTAATACACAGGTTTTCCATAAAGCATATTTATTTCCCTTGCGATCTTGAATTTATGAGAAGTGGGTATAGTATTCACAACACCAAAAATCATTTTGACTTACATAACATTTTATCCCTCTATATATTATACATCTTTTCTAGCAAAGAATGCAAGGGAAACCATGGTGAAAGAGTTGAAAGGCCAGCTAATGACCATTGCGATGTCTCCATCATATTTCCATTCCTATCACTACTTTTGTTTAGTAAATTTTGATCTTGTGTTGATCTCTTTTATCTATTCCTTACCTTCTCTTGTCTTTTTATTATTTTGCTTATGGAGAGACCATGTGATTGTTGCCTCCTCATGGGTACAGTTTGTTTGTGTGTTGACTCATTTTGCATAATAAGCATGTGAGTGACTATGTATGTTATAACTTATAACCAAAATGAATAACTATTTATTTTTATTTTTTTATAAAAA
>Ga0315915_1008747_pt1 | contig 11732 bp, 6 predicted proteins | sample MpolbnodulesMG_FD_207738 | JGI IMG/M metagenome (GOLD analysis project Ga0315915, IMG submission 207738) | Medicago polymorpha root nodule microbial communities from Los Angeles, California, United States - branched nodules | ecosystem: Host-associated > Plants > Roots > Nodule | place: USA... | reverse complement strand
GTAAGACATGCAATTAGAACCTAGTTCAAATATTCACAATCATCAACAAAAATCAACCAATGTACATATACACCAATCCACATAATCATAACACTCATCAAATTTCACCAATGCACAAATTCACCAAGTCACATATTTAATTATGACACGACTCATCAACTATTCAAATGCATGCAATGTTCTAGACTCTTCTAAATGCATGCGGTACCATCATCAACAAAGGTCGTCACCTCATGATGCAACAAAAACATCATATGTAAGAGCACACCTCCTCTTACAATTCACCTATGTAAAAGTACACCTCCTTTTACATTTCTCATAAGACTCAATATGACTGTGATGCATGGACATACAAGCAAAGACTCAATAATGCAAAATCACCTAACATATACATTCACCAACAACAATGTAAAAGTACACCTCCATTTACATTGATTAGTTCACCAACAATTGCATTATCAAGCATTTACATCCACACAATCAACAAGTCACAATTCAAATAAGAGTCATCACCATATTATCATCATCATAATTATCAACAAACATCACCGCAAAACAACAACTTCATACAATTTTTCACAATCCAAGTAAAGGAGAAATTACATCATACTACGATAAACATCGTATTCAACACCTAACAATCAGTCACATATCTTCATATAATCATATTAAACTATTAATAAAAGATTTGCAAAGTGTTCGGTCTTAAAGATCATTTTCGACAAAGTTCATATCGTTTTACAAAAACGACCATTTTCGACACTTTTCAAAGCAAGACCTCTTATTCAAATATGAAATCCTACAATTCAATCCTAAACAATCATATAATCATTAGTATAGGCCACTTGTACAATATCAAATCTTAGTTCAAAGTTTCACCAAAGTTTGTTTGAGAAAATCCCAAGTTCGTCTCATAATTACTTCATTTAATGTCAAGCAACACAAGAACTCATTAGACCCTTGTACAAAGTTATTTCTTCCTTAAAAGCTCCCCTAGATCGTTAGGATAAAGTCCCTACACTTAGGAATAAGTTTGGAAACAATAGGATTGAAGAAAATTGCATTTTTAAAGTTTCTTGTCTGACATAATCGTGGCACGTGGTCTCCCATCGTGGCACGATTTTTCCAGGATCAAAAACACTAAAATCCTGATCAAAATCGTGGCACGTTGGTCCCGAATCGTGGCACGATCATAGCCTGACAGATAACATCAGATTTTTCAACCTTCACGTTTTCGCGCGGAAAATCCAAACCGTTAATCCGTTTTCGATGCCGTTTTCGCATACACGTTCCTGACACTTAACTCTATCTTAGTCTACAGAAAAAATTAAGTTTCAACCATCACAAAATCATTTTCCAGAACCTCACATAAACACTCATTTTTCAAAACGGTTAACAATCGAATTTTCACACAAAACTCCCGTTTTCTCCCAAACGACTCGACTAACACAACCACAACATGAAAACAAAATTTTTACTAAGTCTAACTCACCCAACAACACCAAAAACTCAGTCAACAACTTCACATATCAAAAGTTCATTTTGGTCCTTCTCATGAACATCTCAACACAAACTTCACCAATTCAAACAACAACTTCACAAAATGGAATACCCATGTTATAAATCAAGAACAACAACATATCCAATTCTACAACAACTTCATTTAAACATGAATTCATCACAATACAACAACGCAATATCACAATACATCAATGTGAGCATAATTCACAAAGTACTCATTTTTATATAACATGACCATACAAATTCATCATCAACAATTCAATTATCATCAAATTCACATACCCAAACATAGAACTAAAACAAGAGCACGAATTTCAACAATTAAGTTCAGAATAATCACTTATCTCAATTAAGCACTTTTGAATATAATTAGAGAAGAGATTACAACTAAGATATTATGATAGAAAACTAGCCTCCTTACCTCAATTGGTAACAAACCTAGCCAAAGCTTCAATTTAGCTCCAAGAATCTCTACCACCCTCTTGATCTTCAAGCTTCTCTCTTCTAACTCTTTTTATCTTCCTCTTGCACTTTCTCTCTCTACCTTTCTCAAATTCTTATGAAATGTATGTGAACCCTATTTTTCTACAAAGACTAGAGCTTAAATAGTGTCCACACTAATGAGCTTAACCCTTAAAAAGTCTTAATGGGCCTAAGACCCACAATAACTAATCCACAACGTCTTTACTCGCTTACGGTTAAAGTTATCGAATAATTACCAGCTCATAACTAATTACCACAACTACACTAGTAACTTAGTAACAATAATGGTTCTCACTTGAAACACTAAAAATAATCTTCACGGTAAAATTACTAATTTGCCCTTGCTTGCAAAAGACCAAAATACCCTTGAGTCTAAAATGACTATAATACCCTTCTAACCCCGAATTCCACTAATCCCAACCAAAATACACACAGAGGCAATTAATCACATACAAGCACATATAAACACAAATAAAAAGCAATTAAAATAAATCTAACGAAAATCGGGTTGTTACAGAACCTACATCACAACCCTTGTTTGTATACTAGTATGCTCATTTTGTATGGTGTTAGGGGTGCTTTGGATTTTATAATCATGCTAGATTTCTTTGGATTATATAATTAAAAATGTTCAGTACTAACAGAACAAAATTCATATTCTTGTTTTTTACCATGATTATAACATATAATTATATACAACATGCTCGATTTAAAGTCATATCAAAGAGTAGTTTTGAATACCTTTATGCGTCCACCTCCAAAAAATGGTTAACACAAAAGGTGAACCAAAGAAGGTGGTCTGTTTCGTACAATCAACTAAGTGACCACCTTCTTTATTTAAGCATGTTGACACTCGCCGCCCAGATAATCAGGTTTCACAATCGAAGTCATCATGCTCAAGTAAAAATGTGTGTGCGCGCTAGTAATAAGTCTTCTAAACCTCCTCTGGTTCTAGTTCACTTCCCACACAAGGATCAAATCATGTCGTTCATGCATTAATTTATTGAAAATGTGGGGGATGTGAAAGGTGATGGTCATTGTGGATTCCTTGTTCTTGCAAGCCTACATGGTACGTTTGTTGATGATCATTACATTATCCATCTTGATCTTTCACGAGAGTTAACCGGTGACCGTTATCTTCAACTAATTGGGTTAAATAAGCAATTCAGCGAGGTCAAACATGTTATGCCCACTGATTGAATTGGCTTTGTACTTAGGGATAAAAGTGTAATTATGCCATATATCAACTTTCTTATTGTACAAAAATATAAGTATGTGGTAATTTTCCTGTCCGTAAAAAAATGGCAGTCGAAAACTTTTATTTTACACGGTGCATCATCAGAAAGAGACTGAATCATGTGTCTTGCACATGTGAATAGCAACCATTTTATGTTGATAAACTTTTTCCTTTTTGTTTTTAGTTTATATTTAATATTATCGTTGTTTATGTGTAATAATCATAACTTTTATTATAGGTATATCTGAAGGACGGATGTAAAAATTCATCCCACGTATATATTATGGAATCACAGCCGTAGAGACGACGCAAGGACATGGGAGCCTAGAGATACTCATAGGATAGTTAGTTATAATGAACTCACCCATGTTACGGATAATGAAATAATTGGACATGGTGATTTTAGGATAGTTGAAATCCTTGAGAAAGATGAAGATGATAAGATGGTTGTTGACAATTGATATTGCTTTACAAGTTTATCCTTTAAGAGATAGATAGTTAATGTTTTGATAAAGTATTTACAACATATTGTAGAAAAAATGTGCATCATAAATAGGGATATATTTGTAAAGAAACATTAATGCGCTTTGAAATTTGATTGCGGTCTTATAAAATGGGACCATGAAAAATCTCAAAAGAGTCATATAATTAGGGATAGATATATCTTTTTTTTTTCTTCCAAGTAATCTATTTGCAAGACTTTCACCTCTTAAAATAATAAGTGGAAAATCTTGAATTTTAGAACATTCTTTTCTTGACAAAAATAAACGATATTTATTCATTCAAATTGATATAGTACATCGATGCAATACAAATTCAAATTCGTTAAAAACAAATTAAAAGGATGATTTCGCCAACAAACTCACAATATCCATGTTAATAGCATAAAACGACAGAGTACATATGCATACAAATATGACTATATTTAAGTTTCTGTAATATTCATGTCCCCATATCTGCAATGTTGACGACGCCAAAATCATTGATTGAATCTACACTTGATCAAAGACGGCAAATCAAAACAATCAAAGTTGTACTAAGACGGCAAAATTACAAAAAAAGCAAACGAAATAAAACGGAAAATATATGGAAATCACAAAAAACAAACGAAAGAAAACTGAAAATATATGGAAATCATTTATTTAACTAAAAGAACAAAAAATAAACGAAAGAAAATTGAAAATATATGAAAATCACTTATTTAACTAAAAGAAAAAGAAGAACAACTTGAATAGGTGATTTTAAGTAAAAAATGATCATAAAAGTGGTGACAGCTCAGTATATTATCAATGTAGTATACAAATTAAATTTTATTTTTGAAATCTCGTATATTTTATTTTTAAAAAAAAAATCCAATATACCAGCACTCTTCCAATTAAATTAAGATTTTTTCTAATTACACCCTGCATATTCCTAGTACACCCTAAAATGACAAAATTACTCTTTCATAAAAATTGATTTTCAAAAGGTCTCTTCCTTCTTTCTTGGTTACACCCCAAAACCCTTTTTTCTTAAACCCAGTTTAAGTAGATCATGTAAATTTAGTTTAAGTAGGTCATGTACACCAAGTTTAAGTGTACATACTTAAACTAAGTTTAAGTAGGTCATCTAAACTTAGTTTAACTAGGTCATGTAAACTGAGTTTAATTGTATATATCAACCTTGTTCAAAGATTCTACATAATCTTATTTTAAGTATGTACATGTAAACTCAGTTTAAGTAACTCATGTAAACTCAGTTTAAGTAGGTTCATGTAAACTGAGTTTAAGTAGGTCATGTCAGTTTAAGTAGGTTCTTGTAAACTTTGTTTAAGTAGGTCATGTTAACTTAATTTAAGTAGGTTATGTAAAGTCAGTTTAAGTAGGTTTATGTAAACTTAGTTTAAGTAGGTCATGTAAACTCAGTTTAAGTAGGTTCATTGAAACCGTCGTACGGTGCAGTTGAACAAGAAGAAAAAATTGTAACTAGCACTATTGAAAAAGAAGAAGTAATTCACTTTTACTTATATGCAATCGAGTATGGATGAAAGATGTTTTGATTCACTTTTTAATCTTCCATAGAAATTGATTGAACATCAGATTGTTTGATCGTTTGTGGGTGAAAGAGGGTAAAACTTAGTGACAATGAATAAAATCAAGGTTTTAAGAAAATTTATATAAAAGGGCAATTTTGGTATTATAAAAAACTTTTAAGAAAATTTGGATGTAACCAAAAATATATTGGGTGTGAATAGAAAAAGTCTTAAATTAAACGCTAGTTACCGTACTTTGACACACTCACAAAATTTTCATCCTCTATTCTTTTAAAAAAATAAAAATATTAAAATATAATGTTATTTTTATTTATTTATTTTTTAAATAAATAAAGTAACAAATAACTATTAAAATTCACACACAAAAATAAAAAAGGTTGGAGTTCAAACCATAATTACGATTTTTATATTTTATTTTATTAGCTGAACTAAAATATTTACCGGTAAAAAAACAAAAGAAAATGTGCGAAAGAAACGAACTAATGGCAGGTCAACCGACACAGTTTGTTGGATGAGAAATACTACTTAAACGAGGTCATAAGTGCTAGATCTGCCAAGATTCTTTGTTGACGTTTTTCCCATGTGAGTGGGGTGTTCATGATTCTTTTAGTATCATCGTCATCCTCCATGTGTGGATGGATGGATACTGATCTCTTCTGATTATTATTAGGCACCCACCCACCCACTTAAAACTATGATACTATAACACCTGATTTGAATTGCTTTAAGTAAAAAAAATGCCTCATTCATGTAAGATGAGTAAATCACAAACACCCAAACCTAACAGCATCTATTTAAATATTTGGATTAGATGATTTTTTGTTGTAACTCTATTACTGTGAGCACCCCTGAGCACGGTACCTGATACTACCTTTTTACAAGAAAGATTGTTGCAAAAAATAACCATGACTATTTTCAGAAGCTACTTCGATAACAACTTAAAAAGATTAAAATAATTTATATTTTTTCATCTAAAATCTTAAACAAAATCCTTGATATAAAAGTCGATAAACAAATACCTTAGTTCTTCCCCAAGTTAACTTGCAAACTATTTTGATTCTTAAGTAAATATTACAAGGTGCATAGATTAAAAAAACATATATTACAAGGTACACTAAAAAGTAGGGCCATTTTTTAATATAGGCTAGTTTTTTTTTTTTTTTTGAACTGAATATAGGCTAGGTTTGGTTAAATGGAGAAAAAAAAACCATCAAATATGATAAGGCAACTCAACTGGTTAAACCAGTAGATTCTAATCTCCAGCTTCTTGGAATTAAAACTTACAACCAAAGGCAAAATCAAGGACAAAAGGGGTCTTGGAAACAGCTAAATATATTGTATACTATAATCAGATTCGTGATCATAATTGATGAGTTCTTAGCTTCCATGGGATAGTATCGTGGTAATAGTGCACTCATGCATTGGTATCATCTGTGAGGTAAAAATTATTGATACTAGCACATATGCAGTCACAAACAAACACATTAGGAGGAGAATAATTTGACAACTCAAGCATTTTGCTTGTATACTTATATAAAATAATGATTATGACCATATCAAAAATTAATATAAGATAATAATAAACATGATGCAGTTATTCTCCTTCCCAGCCCATTTGACGTGCCCGTTTTTCCCACACCAAAGTTATCTTTCTCTCCTTGGTTAGCATGGCTTCAGCCTGTTCTCTTGCCTGCTCGCACGTTTCAGTTGCAGAAACACATTTGCCTGCTTCTCTCTGGTATTGAGATCCCACTCGTTTTGCTTCAGCCAAAGTTATGTTCATGTGCCGTGTGTGAGCTTCAGAAACTGACTCTTGTAGCTTTAGCTCCTCGGTTAGCAGGTCCACAAACTGCTTCTCCATCTCCTCCCTTAGTTCTGGGTCATTACCCCCACAATCTGTTGATCAGCACAACTGATGTCATTCATATGCAGTTATCAGCAACAAATCTAGCAAGTATATGCATGGTGAACATTTCAAAATCTTGATCAATAGCTGGCATAATCTATTATTCAATGGAGCCAATTGACCAAGAAATACCTACCAGGTTAACCAACCGACGGTATATAATGCAAATTGATGGAGCATACTACTTAAGCACATTACGTGCGAGGATTGATTTAAAAAGGAAAAAGCTTTACAACAACAAAAAGCCTTTTCTACCTAAGTAGGATTGGCTCTGTGAATGAAATGATACCATAATGTATTATTGTAAATCACTTGCGAAATTTTTTTATTCAGATCTAAATTCTTCTTAATGGTACTACCTACAGGTTTTCTAGGTCTCACTCTACATCCAATTATTGGACTACCCACAAACTAATGTAGTCTCTTACAAAGTTTTCTCTATATATACCACCCAAGGTGGTATTCTGCCATCTTTTCAGACAAAAGTGCTACCTCACTTCGTCGCTAATGCATTTCTTATAAATCCTATCTAAATATTACTCATCCATCAAAACATTTTCATCTCTACAATATAGAACTTAATATGCAATGGTCTATTGGCCTTTTACCATCCAAAAATCAGTCTCATATAACATCACAGGTCGTATAGCTATGTTGGGAAATTTCTCCTTAAACTTGGGTAATACTTTTTTCTTTATCACATATATAACACAAGCCTTCCTCCATTTCAGCTGCTTGTCTTGAATCATATTATATATATCTTACAGATTTCCCCATCATTTTGTTCGATATAGCCAAGATATTTAACTCATGTGAATTGAGGTATAGATGGTCTCTGGTTTACTGCTCTAAAATTTTGTATAATATGGTCTTTGATTTTTCTGCTCTGAGCTAGAATTAGTTTAACTCAGACAAACTTACATGTCATATACTCTTCTATAATTCTACTTCAACGAAAATCATGTACTTTCAAGAGGATGTCTCCATGTCTCAAACTTCCCACTTATTTCTTCTCTAGACTCTTTAAGTAAGACTATTACCACATGGAAAAGAAAAAAAGAAAAAAAAGTATATCATCACACTGGATTTTGGTTAATAAACCAGACCTTGATATCATTGTATACTCACAGGAAACTCTTCTACGGCGTTGGCTAGTGATCTCGAATGTTATATAATCCCTTATTTCACAAATATAGACATCATGAACTCCTTTATTCCCACAATACTTCTTTGAGTACAGTCTACTACTAGTACTACATACCTTTTCCTAAATCAATGAAAATCATGTGTTCCTTAACCATTCAATAGCTTCATAATATACTCCCTCCGGTCTCAAATGTAAAAAACTTTTCACTTTTTAAGTTCATTCAATAAATGATGTATGTGGTCTATAATAAGGACTACATACATCATTTATTGAATGAATCTAAAAAGTGAAAAGTTTCTTACATTTGAGACCGGAGGGAGTAGTTCATAAACTTAATCCATCAGCAAAACAAAAAAAGAACACCATGGAATTTTAACATAACAACAGTCAAATTAGCAAGGCATAACAACAGTTAGAAAGAATCCATGAAAAGAAAGTGTAACCTGAGACAGAGAGATTGGCGAGACCTGTTAAGAAAGAATAAGAAGAGAGATTAAGTAATGAATTAAAAAAGGATAGAAAGATGGATCTGAAAAGAGAGAGAGAGAGAGAGAGAGTTAGATTACCAGGAGCGAGTTGAAAGAGGGAAAGAGGAGGAGGGCAGTGACAGGTACAAGGAGGACAAGAAGAGAGTTTGGAATTAAGAGTGATACCATTCTTGAATCTCCAGTAAAGAGCAGGACCACACACCATTAAAGCTGATATCATTGCAAACAAAACCAAACACCATCTTAACCATGATGATGAATCAGATCTTCCTCTTGACATTCTTTCTTTATCAGATCTAATTCTTCTTCTTCTATCTTCTCAATCTCAACTCACAAACAAAGAAACAAAGTATCAGGTTTTTTTACTATGTGCTGGTTGGTTATATGTTGTTGTTTGCCGATTTGATTTGAACAAGTCGTAGTAACTGTGTTGTGTCTGTGTTCCCACTTCGTTCCCATGTCCTGTCTCTTACAACCCTTTCCCTTTTATTTTTTATTTATTTTTTATTGTTAGAGGAAGGTTGCAATTACTTTCTTACAATTTTTTGTTGGATTATGCTCTTCTCCCAAAACATTTTGTTCGCGCTCAACTGAAATACCGAAAATACCCCTGCATAAGTAACTCACACAAGTGTTAAAATGTGCTACTTAATATGTGTTGTGCAACTTAACTCACGCTGGAAATTAACACTTATGTGAGTTAACGCACGCTGCGTAAGTTACACAGGGGTATAATTGTCAATTCAGTTGGACGAGGGCGTTTTTGGAGAAGAGCATAATTCTTTTTTGTTTTGCAATTTTATTTAGTTTCTTTACAAAAAAAAAAGTATTAAAGTTAGATACCAACTAATGTTTTTAAAACCAAACTGAAGATCAAACTGATGAAGTTTTTGGTTTAAAGTTCAACCGGTTAAACTGATTCAAATAAGTTGAATCAGGTTATTAATTAACAAACAGATAAATATATTAATATTTTCATATGACGACATAAGTCAAAAAATAAACAAATAAGCTCATTTAAAAATAATAAACCCATTTAAGCTAGTAAACCCAATACAGCCAACATATGTCAACATATAAATATTAGTTAGAAAACGAATACAACCCTAATTTTATAGCAGTCGCAAGTTCAATACATCTTCCATTGACTCTCCATCAGTATTCTTCACTTCTCCTTCTCTCATGTGGGTGGCACCCTTTCCCCACTTCCTTCTTCTTCTATATATCGTATTGTTTGAGTGTTTCACACAAATAGATTTGATGAGAGTTATAGAAATTATTCAATCCATGTTCATCACTATTTCTTCTCCAATATCACCTTCACGTGGGTGTTGTATTTGTGTAGTTCTACAAACGGGCAACTCTATCAGCATCTACCTTTCCAAGGTTCGATGAGAATGGTTCTATTAGGTTTACTCCCTGGAGTCGCTTGTTTACTTAATCACTAACTAGTTACCTCCTAGGTTCAGCAAATTTTACTCAGTGTTAGTAATGTCACCTCCTAAGTACTTACTACTATGGTCAACTCGCTTTTGGTATCTTTCGCTAGTTACTAACTAATTACTTCCTAGGCAGATATATATATTAATATACGAGCTATAAATATCAAGATATAAGCAACAAGATAGTAATATCAATATTAGGCTCTGTCACAACCTAAGTACCTAATATAGGGTTACGATCCTTTAAAATAAATAATCCCTAATAAAACTAAATAGGAAACAACAAATAAATAAAATAAAACGACAAAAATAAACAGAGGTTCTTCTTAGAACTCTAACCTAAAAAAAATTGGTTACATATGGTAAATTAAAACAAATTACTATAGATAAAAACATACCCTAGAAAACCAAGGAGAAGATAGAAACTCCTCTGAAGCTCTAGAAGTGCTTTCCTTTTGAACTGCCACAACTCTGAATAATAAATTCTAAATGAGGAAGGCTGGTATTTATAGTGAGATTTTCTATCTGGGTTTGGGCTAAAAACGCGGGCTTTACCCACAAGAAAGCATAAAATTATGCATGCGCCCCTTGCATTTCAGATGCTTGGGGCGCATAAGCAGTGCTCTAGGCGCATGAGAGTGCACCTTGAGCCATGTTCTAGGCGCATGTGAATGCTCTGGGCGCATGGAAAGATTTTGTCATGCTCTACGTGCATCACATGTGCTCTAGGCGCATGGTGATGCTCCTTGGACCCAATTTCTCCAATTTTCCGTCGTTTTAGGTTTCTGTCTTCAAATAACTTGCCTCGGAACTTGGGAATAGAATTCCTCCCACTGTAAAGTCTCTGAGGCCTCTTGAATATTCATTCTTGGTCTTCCCAAAGTCTTCACAAATCTTCGGGTGTTCTTGATTTACCGATTTGCATGATTTCTTCAAAACCCCCCTTAAGACTAAGGGGAATTTTGGTCATTTGGCGAGTAAGGGTAAATTAGTAATTTTATTGGGAAGTTTATTTTTAGTACTTTGCTGAGAATAATATTTTTTACTAAGTTACTAGTGAATTGAGGTGATTATTTAGAGATGGTAATTATTCGATGTTTTAGCGAATTAATGAGCAGTAGCTTTTTAGAATTTTTTAGTGTTAGCCAATATTTTAAAAGAGCTATCTTAAATGCAGTCAAACCAAGGTTGACCTTATGATTGAAGAAATAAGTTGTGCTCTCCTATTCTTATGTATTTAATCGAAGTTGGACTTTCTAGAAATGCTCGAGGCACGTATTTCAGTTCAACAAGCAAGAAGTAATCGAAGAGCGGTTTGTTTCGGATAAGGTCAAGCAACAGATATTTCCAAGTTACACTCAAACTATCTGCATTCAAGAGAGAAACGAGTCACAAGTTGCAATGTATGAACATGTGTACCAATTTACATTCAATCAATGCAATTTAAGTTTGTTATCTTAAATATCTTTGCAATTT
>Ga0315915_1008746_pt1 | contig 11736 bp, 11 predicted proteins | sample MpolbnodulesMG_FD_207738 | JGI IMG/M metagenome (GOLD analysis project Ga0315915, IMG submission 207738) | Medicago polymorpha root nodule microbial communities from Los Angeles, California, United States - branched nodules | ecosystem: Host-associated > Plants > Roots > Nodule | place: USA... | reverse complement strand
TGAATAGAAAGGAAATTAGAGAAGTATTGTTGTTTGAATTTGAATCTGGAAATGCAATGGGTTTAGGATCGGTATTGATATACACGATCTTAGCCCTAATTGTTCTCTTTTTCCTCTCTTCTCACTCTCCCTTCAACAACCACCACTCCTCCCACCGTCACCGCCGCCTCAAACTCCGTTCCAACTTCACTCTCTCCCCTTCCCATTCCCATTCCCGTTCCCGTTCCCATTCTTCTCACCAACCCGTACCCTTCGACCCTCTCGTCGCCGAACTTGAACGTCACCGCGAAGACAAACAATGGGAACAACAACACATCCAACACGCTCCCGCTCACGAATCCCAACCTGAATGGGAAGACTTCATGAACGCTGAAGACTTCATCAATGATGAAGATAAGTTCAATGTTACATCTAGACTTCTTCTTCTTTTTCCCAAAATCGATGTCGACCCTGCTGATCAATTTGTTGATCTTCATGAGTTGACTATTTGGAATCTTCAACAAGCTCATAGAGAGGTTCTTCATCGTTCTCAAAGAGAAATGGAACTTCATGATAAGAATCATGATGCTTTTGTTTCTTTCTCTGAGTATGATCCTCCTAGTTGGGTTAAATCTGCTGGTAACTATTTACTTTTACTTTTACTTTCTAATTCCAGATCTGTTCTTTGGGGTAGCAACTATAGTAGAAAAGATGGTGGAAACTAGGCTTATGTGGTTTGGGCATATAGAGAGAAAAATTGTAGATTTTGTAGTAAGAAAAGTAGATCAGTTAGAGGCAGATGTAGACCTAAAAACCCATAAGAGAAACTATTAAGAAAGATCTAGATATTATTTAGTTGGTTTTAAAATATGGTTTATGATAGAACATTATGGCGTAATTTGATCCATGTAGCCGACCCCACTTAGTGGTATAAGGCTTTGTTGTTGTTGTCAATGTGCTATGGTACAATTGTCGTCACAGTGAACTTTTGATTTTTACTTTTGTTTTTATAGTGATTACTGTCTATGTAGTACATTGTGTATGGAGTGTTGTAATTTATCTTGAATTTATCAGATAAGGAATCTTTTGGCTATGATATGGGCTGGTGGAAAGAAGAGCATTTTAATGCATCTGATGCAGATGGTGATGGTGTTCTTAACTTAACTGAGTTCAATGAGTGAGTTTCTTCTACTATTTTTGTTGCGAAGTCATGTTGTTTACACTTGCATATTTAGTTTATGATGCTTTTCAATTCGAGCTAACGATTTAACGTATTCTCTTTTGTTTTAGCTTTCTGCACCCAGCTGATAGCAACAGCACCAAGCTTCAACAATGGTTGTGCAAGGAGGAGATCAGGTTGGTAACTCATTTCTCATAGAAACTTTGCCACAACTCGATATTGGTTTCTTAAAGAATAAGTTATTTCTGTTTGGAAAGTTTTTACCCTAACATGTTTGTAGTCTCCCGTATAGTACATTTATTAGTTTCATCAATTTTTAAGTATATAATTTGTATCTTTTGACAATTTATTTAACAAATAAATGTATGAATATAAAGGCTTATTATATACAATATTGATAAATGCATTTGACATGAGAGTGACTTTGAGATGTCATGTTACCAACTGACTATAAACTATTTCATTCTCCTGATAATGAATTATCATTTCACATTTGGCCTTCTACACACATGGCTGATGAACAAGCTTGAACTTTTATCGTAAAACTAAGACCTCTAGCTTTCATGTATTCACAATCTTAAATATAAAAGCTGTTAGGAACCTGATATGCATTACAAAATATGTGGGGTTGAAATCTCCCTAAATTGAAGATATGGGGTTGCAGAAATATGAGGGCGTGAATTTCTTTATGCCAGAACGACAAGATGATCTCCCTCTCAATCCCACTTGTTATTTATATACTGCCTCATCCTAACTATTCCCAAATAGCTAGTAATTGACAATATAGTTGTTAGGAATGTCATATGTATTACAAATAAATGGGGTAAAATCTTCCCTAATCACAGATACCGTTGCTTCCACACTTTGAGGGTTTGCCCTTCTCTACTGGGGTACTTTTTTCATGGCTTTGAAAATTATTCCCAGCAATGTGGAGGTTCAAAATATGGATTTCCATGTATGTTACGAAGTTAGAAAATTTATTCTTTGGCATAAAACGTTGCTGTGAATGAAATGACTGCCACTTTCCCATGTTTTTATTACCAAGGCTGGACTAGGAATAAAAAGGTTCCCACGAAGGTGGGAACTCTTATGCCCCACTATTACAAATAAGTTGGTAAAACTTTTAACTTAGTCTTCTTAGATTCACACAAGATACTTGCAATCTGTGGGATCATATGTTTGGCTGTATCAAGAAGGACAATACAGTCGTATACCTTAGTACCAAACACAGGCATCTAACTCAGGTATTTAGCTTATCAGAGGATCCTCGATATCTAGATGATGATGATGGTGATGATCAAATAACTCTTATTTATCTTTTTCTTGCTTTCTAGTCTAAATAATGAAACATCAATTAAGTAGGTGCTGGTAAAGATGGGGGATATGAGCGTATGCTTGTGAAATATGCAATATTGTTTGTTGTATAGGGTACTAATATATATATATATATAAGGTTTTGCTAGAAGACACCTTTTATGAAGGTGTCTTGTAGCAAGTTATTCTATGAGCATTTGGTAAAAGACACCAACTAATTTTTATGAAGGTGTCTTTTAGCAAAGTTATAACTAAAAAGTGGAAATCACACCTTGAGGTGTGGGTTGCTAAAAAACACCTTCATGGGTGGCTTTTAGCAAAACCCATATATATATCCATAGTCTAATATATCTTTAATAATGCTCGGGGTCATTTTTGATCTCACTAAAATTGTAACCTTTGCTCTGAAGACAAGATATTTTGCGGTCACCCAAATCCACGCAACCAATTAGGATTTAAGTTGAATGTTTAAATCATCTGTTGGGCTATTCAAACTGATGGGTTGTAAGTGATAGATCCATGGTTGTTTTTTGAATTTTGCCTTGCAGTCAGTGGCCCAGTCTAGGAGAAACTAAAATATTGAAATAAATTTTGTAGGTAATTGTGCCCAATATTAGAAATATGGGAAATATTTATATTTATTTTATACTTGTTAATTTTATTCTGCTGAAGTGAATGGGAGATTTCAGTTTATATACAATTAGCTTATTTCTATCACTGCCTTGGGGTACTCATGCTCGTGCGTCCTTTTATTTCTTTATAGAGAAAGAGACTCAGACAGAGATGGAAAGGTCAACTTCAAAGAATTTTTCCATGGGCTCTTTGATTTGGTAAGAAACTATGATGAAGAAAGTCACAATGACTCCCATCATTCGGATAATTCATTGGATGCTCCAGCTAGAAAATTGTTTGCTCAGCTTGACCAAGATGGTGACGGGTATTTTCTTTTTTTCATCATTAATGTACTTTCTTTGAAACATTATGGTAGTTTCCTTATCGTATGCTATCATTCACCTTTGGATTTTCATCTCTATCTGTACAGGTTGTTATCAGATATTGAACTACTGCCTATAATTGGGAAACTCCATCCGTCCGAGCATTATTATGCAAAGCAACAATCAGAATATATCATTTCACAGGTATTAGATTTCACCATACAATAGTTTACACTCTTATTGTTGTCGAAGGTGTTATTTTTTTCATGTGAAGTCATATGAATATAGAAATGCCCATAGGTCTATAGTTATCAAATCACAACTCTACGGTGAAGCATGGAGCTAATTTTTAGTTATAAATTGCATTGCATCACATCAAGTAGTTAGTGAAATGTTAGTGAAACATTATTAAAGGATGTTCACTGTTTGATGTTATCTGAAAACCAAATGTTAGTAGTTAGTGTGTTATGTTAGTGGTGGAAGTTGAACCTATGACCATCTTTTCTCCAACCCTTATGTCCCTCCTTCTAAATTAACTCATCTACCTTATAATCCTCAGTTTAATGGTCAATGTAACTATTTCAAATTAGAAATGAACAAAACAACTTAACCATAATTATATTTCAGAAGCCAAAGTAAAAACAGAGTAAAAGTTATAGCTAATTAAGGCGTGTGAAAGTGTGCAAGTAACCCTGCAAGTCCCTTTTTGAGCAAGTAATTGAATGGGTGGCTGTGTTAGGACAGGTGGGTATTTTATTGGAAGGATAAAGGGAAGACAACCAAAATAATTACTGTTGATAGTTACAATGGTTAGTTAGAGCTGATACATTAGATAAATAAATAGATGAATGTTAGGGAAAACCAGGGTATTAGATCTTAGAGAAAGTAGGATTAGGGAACACCGTATTGGGGGAGGCTTAACCCCATTCGACCAAGCAGATCTTGGAAATCATTTAAAGGAATAGGGGTTATGACAGGGGAGAGGCCTGTTCTTGGGAAAGAAAGGTGGATCTATCTGCCTGTGTTGGGAGTCTTGGGACCAAATCGTTGGAATGGTTTACTTGGGTGGAAAAACTCTGAGGTGATCTAACAAGCCTTCATAGATGCAAGAACTATATACAGGGATGAAATCAATTCAAGACATGACCAAGTGGTAGAGATGTTTGTGGCTGAGGGAATTGTAGTGGAAATCAAGATTTACGACAAAGGGGAGCAGTGCTTCATGCGGAGACATCCAAAAGATGTGGATTATGTGGAGTCTGGTTGTGCCCCCACAACGCAACCGCTGGAGTTGCCGAATTCATGCTCACATAGGGTGGGCAATGGGTTGATACCACTGGAGAAGCACCAAAGGTACATCTTGCTAGCGAGATGACCTGGCTTAGGAAAAGAAGAAAGAGGAACATAATTCTGACCTATTTGGCCAGGCCCAAATTAGTCTAAACTTGATTCATGGAGGTGATGTAAATTGGACAATTTTCAAACTAAACCCATTTTTTCACTTAGCAAAGTAAAGCCCAATGACAAGGAATATCGAGTTCATAAGCCATTCTCTTATGTGGGGCACATATCAGAATGGGCAGGCAACAACATAGATTATTACTTAGCTGCTGCCATTAAAATATGCCTTTGAGCAGGTGGTTACAGTTCGAATACCCTTTCTGACTCTCCATTCTCTCACTATGTATGTGAGTGTGAATTGTTGATTCTCTATGAAGGCTTCGTCTACTGTATACCCTAGTAATGGGCAGTGTCGATCCGATCACACTTACTATGCCATGTGTTTTCACCTTGAGACAAAAATTCTTAAAAACTATTGATAGATGATAGAACTCAAAAAATTAATGAGATATAATATAACTGAGTTTATTGAATGACAAGGAGCTCAGAACCCAAAAGCTCTACAACAACAATGAAAGGAAAATCAGGGCCTAAGGCTCCTACGAGAGATATTCTCTCCTGACCAACTCAATAGCAAATGTATGAATGACCCCACCACTTCATCCTACTACCCACCTTATAATTGCATTCTCTACCAGAATGATTTGGAATACGTCAGCAAATAGTTCATGTTCTGACCTGTTGACTCAGCCCTCTTTCTTCTAGAATAAACCTGCCATATGGCGAGCCTCCCTTGGGTCATTCCCACTACTGGATCCTCAATCGAATTAGAAGTGCCAAGAGTTCTGTCACTGGATGTTTTCGTGAGCCAACATATCAGAAACAACAATTTTAGATGTTTTGGTTAGAAAGTAACGCTTCTTCCTACAACCATGAAGATTGGTAATATCAGCTGTGCTTTATGATATTTATTGCTTATAACATACTGGTTGCTACTTTTTAGTTACTTTTTAAAAAAGAAAAGAAAAGTGGGATCTTAGCTTGCAAAATTGATAATCCTACTTTCCCTTTTCTCTTCAAAATATGAATCTGTCGGTGATGAGTTCCCATTCTTTCAGAATGAGAATATTTGATGTGTTTTATCTGCAACTATTGTTATAGCTTCTTGGGGGACCTTGTAAATCGATTTTATCGTCCATTTATTCTTTTTCTCCAATTTACGGTTTAGTCGTAGAAATATGCACACTGCACATATGTTTATGGTAGTTGCTTATGGTAGAATAATAATGTTATTTCTGATATGATGAGTGCATAGATGATATAGCTAGATTCATCTCCATTCCTGGCTGCCTAGAGAACTTGTTCTTAAGAATATGATATACTGGTTCATGAGAGAGGAAGTAAATACTCTGGTGGGAAAGCTGGGAAGTACATATCTTCTGTTTAACAATGCACTGTTAACCAATGTTTCTTTTTATAATATCTTAGGGTGCATTTCTAATATGAATTATGAAATATTGTAGGTTGACCTGTATTTATGCTTTAGGAGGGTTTACATTGTCGTGCTTAATTTACATGTTAGGCATTTTTAACTAGATGCATTGAACTAAGTTTTCCTGACTATGGCCTCAGCATGCCCTTAACATCTGTTGTGTAACATACATCTCATTAAAGTCTGTGATAGTTCAAAAAGCACGTCAACATCTATTGAATTGCATCATATGCATTAATTTCATCAGTAACCATTGTATAATTTTATAACAGGCAGACGTTGACAAAGATGGGCGCCTCACTTTGCCTGAGATGATTGAGAATCCATATGTATTTTATAGTGCTATTTTCAACGATGATGAAGATGAATATAATGATTACCATGATGAGTTCCGATAAATTCATGTTAGGTGAGGACTATTAACTTTCTGCATCTATCTCAAATCTTAGTCTACATTTAGGGAAGATTTCCGTTATAATGTTTTTAATGATCATCAATTGCAGAATATTGAAACAATATCAGTGACAAGGAGTCTGAATTTGAAGGTTATGAGATGGCAGAGTTTTGATGTTTTGGCCCTTATTAGGTTGCTAGTCTCAGTCATGGTGGGGTTTTTTGGGGTGGCAACATTGGTTGCTTCTTTCCATTCATATTTATTTGCTGATAGGATCCACCATGGCTTGTCATGGAGTCGCACCTGGATCATCTGGAGGGTAATAGGATTTTAACTTCATTGTAAAATTAGAATGATATATAGAGATTTTCAAATCACACTGGATGAGCCATTATTAATCAAGTGTTACTCTCAGTTCTCATTGGATAACACATGTACCATATGACTATATTGACCAATTTGACCATCATATTCCTAGATGGACTATAAGATTTACTTTTGAACCCAAGTCACACTCATTTTGCTTACAAAGCATTTATAAGAAGGATGTACCCTAGAAAAAAAATTATAAGATGCCCATCAGTTTATATATTCTTTACAAAGTTTTGAGTAAAACTCCTCCGAGTATATTTGTGATCATTGGATTGCAGGATACACGAGTCACAACTCACAATGAGTTCAAAGGCTTTATTTATTTGATATCTCAAAGCCTTATACTTTTAATTGAGTTCAAATTCAGTCTTTATATTAATATTTATTTCAGTCACTGTCGAGGTGTTGGATAACAGTAAAAATTACAGAATAAACGTAGCCAAATTTTTGAAAAATGTTGGAGATCAATTAAGAAAATTTCTAGTGTACTGGTTAATAAAAATAAAAAGCTTTGTGCGTTTGCAGGATGGGAGAAAACATGAGCATCAATGTTCCGGCCTCAAGTTTGAGGCACGGTTTTTGTAAGATACTGTCTGCTTTGGTTCTTATGTGCAATTATGGTCTTGTTTTTAGTTAAAACTTAAAAGACAACTGAATAGATCGATAAGGGTGGAATGTGGGACTTTTTATTGTACTATGATTATAACTTAAATATGCTACCATACAAATTCAAACCATTCCCAATCCCATTAAATTAATCAATTCAGCACTCTATGATAGATCAGGTCATCATATTATAATTTAAAATGTCACTATGATTGTAATCTAAGCTAGCGCCGCGGATATAAAATAAACTAAAAAAGGTTGAAGTTAGTGTACCTTGTATTTAACCTTTAACAATAAAGATAAAAGCAGTAACATTAGCGACAACATGTATTGTTGGATCCTCTCCAAAAAAAAGAATGTATTGTTGGATCAATCACCAATATAATGGGGCTGCAAAGTAGTATAGACATATATTTTGTGCCTTTTTTCCACTTCACATTGACTCTAAGCATAGTGAAAGCTGCCACACTGTCTTTCTCTTCATAAAAATATCGTTATTGCGATGGCCAAACAGCTAGATATCATGGAACTATCTTCATCTGTTATAAAATTATTATACAATGTAGAATCCACTACCAAATGAAAAATTAACAAGAGGTCCCTACTGTTTTTAATATTCCTTCTTGTCGCCTTATGTGAGGCTAACATGGCCTCTATATAATAACTGGATCTTTTAATGACTACCTCACTTTAGGCATGGAAGTTTCAATGGCTGAAACCAACAATACTAAGACATGCTCAAGCCATTGGAAATTCATTTACAGTTTAGTTGATAAAGTGAAAAGATTTCCAGGTTTGGTGAGGAGGGAAATTTGGAAAGTTGGCAAAGATGATCCAAGAAGGATACTCCATTCTCTGAAAGTTGGTCTGGCTTTAGCACTAGTATCTTTGTTGTATCTAATGGAGCCATTGTTCAAAGGAATAGGGGAAAATGCTATGTGGGCTGTCATGACTGTGGTTGTGGTCATGGAGTTCACTGTAGGTAGGCTATCTATTCTCGTTTTCGGTGACATTATTATTATTTTGTTGTTATGTGTTTAGATCACAAGCTCGTAGGTGTTAAGGATCAGTTATGATTGCAGGAGGGACTTTATCCAAAGGACTAAACAGAGGATTGGGAACTTCATTAGCAGGATTGTTGGCGTTTTTTATTGAGTATCTTGCAGATGACCCTGATCAGATTTTTCGAGCAATTTTCATTGGTGCTGCGGTTTTTCTTTTAGGTACGCATTTATTACATCATGAAATAAAATGTACTCTTTCTTTTGTAATAGCACCTACTACTTACATTTGTTTGTTGAAATTTTAAGAGAAGCTTAATTTGTGGCTGGAGCTTCCTAAATATTTTTCTTAACCATTGTTTCACTGTTGGTTTGCAGGAGCTGCAGCTACATTTGTCAGATTCATTCCCTATATCAAGAAGAGTTATGATTATGGTGTTATGGTATTTCTCTTGACCTTTAATTTGATAATTGTATCGAGTTACCGTGTTGATAATGTCTTGAAGATGGCAAAAGATCGTATCTCTACTATATGCATCGGAGTTGGTCTTTGTCTTGTTATGAGTCTATTTGTATTTCCAAATTGGTCAGGGGAAGACCTTCATAAATCCACCGTATCGAAGCTTGAAGGCTTAGCCAACTCTGTAGAAGGTAAAGAGCCAGGTCACCACTTCATTAAAGAATATTGCTTATGTTTGTGAAACAAGAACTGCCGAAGAGTATTTATACTAATTAAAGATGAAGAAAGTTACTACGATTCTTTTGTTTCAATCTATATAATTGATGGTTGAAATAATGATGCAGCTACTGTTGTGGAATATTTTTCTGATTCTAAAAAACAAGCATATGAAGATGATTCATCAGAGGATCCCATTTACAAGTGCTATGAGGCCGTTTTAGATTCTAAAGCTAAGGATGAAACACTTGTAAGTCTGTGCCCCTTTTTTCTTAAGTAAAGTATACTGGGAATTTCCCTTCAATTTTTTTAAAAAAAAAGTATATCAGAAAGAGTAGTGATATTTGAACAACTCATTTTAGACAACTTATATGACAACTACTTTTTCTCTCTCTTTTTATTTGTCAAAAACAATGGAGAAAGAAAAAGAAAGAGAGAAAATAAGGGTATAATGTGAGTATGAGAGAGAAAATTGTCACAAAGTGGTTGTACAAATATCATTTCTCTATCAGAAATTTGTTGTGACAGAAGATCTTACAGTGTTGAATTCAACAGGCATTGCAAGCAAGTTGGGAGCCAAGGTACTCAAGATGCTGCCAGAGAATCCCATGGCAGCAATATGCAAAAGTAGGAGCTTCTCTTCGCCATTTTAGTTACACTGTTGTAGCACTACATGGATGTTTGCAGTCGGAAATTCAGGTACTAAATCAGCTATCGATAAGGTTCATCATTGCTATCCTAGATTATCTGTCATGTTATTGATAGTACATGGATGACTATAACCTAATATTGAAATCATTGATTAAGATCTATATGCAGGATTATAATGATGTTCAAGGTCATTTTGTCTGTAAATTAAACATGAAATGCAATAGTCTACATAATTATCGGAATAACCTTTAGTATAAAATATAACTCTTATTTGATGTTTGAATTTGTACCTTTAACTTATGTATTATTTAACTCATTGTTGTTGAAGACACCAAGGTCAATCCGTGATCTATACAAAGATTCTTGCATCAGACTTGCACAAGAAGTATCAAAAGTGCTAAGGGTAATGGCCAACAGCATAAGGAAAAAGCATCAATTTTCCCTTCAAACACTCTCAAATAATCTCAATGAAGTCTTACAAGACCTTGACAATGCATTGAAATCGCAACCACAACTTTTACTAGGCTCAAGGAATAGTCAAAGTCGAACCCCCATAACCCCCAAAACATCAACTAAAACAACTGCACATAATGACAACAAGCTTGAAGAAGAAACAAGACTCTCATTATCAAGTATTAAAAGTGATTGTTGTTCCCCAGTTGGAAGTAAATCGAAAGAGCACTCCCGAGAACAAATAAAAGAAGGACAACGACAGAAGAAGGTTTTGAGGCCACAACTTAGTAAAATTATCATCACTAGCCTTGAGTTCTCAGAAGCACTACCCTTTGCTGCTTTCACTTCTATGCTAGTGGAGATGGTGGCAAAACTAGATCATGTTATGGATAAAGTTGAAGAATTGGGAAGAATGTCACACTTTAGAGAGTTCAGAGATGGTGATGATGAGAATATTGTTGTCACTTGTGAGAGACCGAAAATTAATATAGTTGATAATGACTTGCCTTCTTATGGAGCAGAATAATTATTACTAGATGTCTATCATCCCATTAGCAAAGTTATATATACATGCATGCATTGAATTAGTCGAATGTTGTTTACATTACCTATTTTATGCCTTCTACATAGGGCAGAATAAGGCATGTACTGTATCCCGGCAAGTAATTTTTGCGTACATTATAGGGATCTGAGTCCTAATTATCCAATACTAATGGGATCCAAAGAACTAGCTAGTAAATATTCTGAACATGAAAACTCTGACACAACAACTACCTTTATTTGTTAATTTTGAAACATCAATGGAATAAAATGTAACAATAGTTGCAATAAGTTGCAAACAATCAACACTAAACAATAATTTTAACAATAAGATTAGTCAACAATATCAAAATGATAACTTAGCAACCATACCACAGTCTCAGTGACCAAATTGACATTACTTTTGTACAAAGCATGAAAAATTAGCATACTTATGGCAAGTTAAATCATATCATAAAAAATATCCATTTATAAAATACCAAGCATGAAAAAAACTAGTGAATCAAAGTACTGCCGAATTACCAAAATAAAAGGTACTACTATAAACCTAATACTTGCATCCTCCTAATTAAGAGCTTTTGTCGGATAAGGTTCCCATCCAAGCAGGAGGCAACATGCCTGTTTGCTCATGGACAGTCTTGAACAGAGGTGGCAACATCTTGTAAACACCAGCAAGCTCTTTCATACCCATAGAACCTTCGGCTATTCCGCCTCCATTGTCACCTCCATTAGTCCAAATACTAATCTTAGGTTCAAGTCCACGTACTGCCTCAGCATTAATCTTAGCCATCTCTTGAAACAT
>Ga0315915_1008745_pt1 | contig 11736 bp, 7 predicted proteins | sample MpolbnodulesMG_FD_207738 | JGI IMG/M metagenome (GOLD analysis project Ga0315915, IMG submission 207738) | Medicago polymorpha root nodule microbial communities from Los Angeles, California, United States - branched nodules | ecosystem: Host-associated > Plants > Roots > Nodule | place: USA... | reverse complement strand
TTAGGGTGCTAACACCTTCCCTAAATATAACTAACCCCCGAACCCAAAATCTTTTCAAAGGGGTGGTTTGAACTTTTTCCCCTTTTTCTTAAAAAAAAAAAACAAATGTTCGGTCGTGAAAAAATTAATGAGTCTATGCTAATAAAATAGCTTGATCTCCGAAAAATGACACGACAATATATATTCAAATCGTGTTTGTTACATTTTGTTTAATATTTAAATTTATTTTTATCTACATGATTGATTTGTATTGAAAATTGAGGGAAATTTTAAAAAAAAAACACACAAAATAGCGAGGTTGTTTTCTTTGTATATAGTATAGATATAGTATTGATGTTACGGACGCTCAATGATCCTTATTTTTTAATTTTGTTAGGTCTGTAACAACTTAACATAATAATTTCCCTCTAAAATGTTGGTTAGCAGCAATTTAACCTAACAAATTCCATTTAAAATGCAGCGCAGTAGTTTAACCTAACAAATTCCCTCTAAAATGCAGCAATCCATAATATTTCTCCTCACTAATGAACTTTTCATTCATATCATGTTCTGTCATCGTTTGTATATATCTATTGTTTCTGTAGACTTTTTTTTTACAAGTTGTTGTACACTTATTTAATACGTTTACAAACAGATTACCCTAATTTTCATGCAAACTCAGCTACCCTAATTTCCATGCAAAATCGGCTATATATAGCAAACCCTAAACCGTGTTTCTCTAAAAAATAAAAATAAAACTAAATCGTGGTAAATTACACAGACAGCAGAAGAATCATATATTTTGATATTTTGATTTTTGCAAATGGAAGGACGTGACCTTACCTTCCTCTCATACCACTACTTAACTGGTATTCTAATTTAACTTGCATTTTATCGATATGCATATTTTTTTGAGAATTGAAATATCTTTTTTGCGTTTTTTGTTTTTAGTTTGAGATGTTTACACCAATTTTGGCAGTCTTCCTATTTAGTTTTGTCGCAATTTCTTGGTCTATTATCTAAGGATTCAGACTGTGTCGTGTAATGTCATGTTTTTTGAACTTAATTTGAATTTTGTTTCGTTCAAAACATTATTCTGCTGTTAGCCTTTATTTCCTATGCATACTTTTTTTTTTGTCAATGTACTAAAATTTTCATATTTCTTTTACCGAATTATTGATATGATTATCGAATTTTCTTTTATAATATTTTCAAATTGTATACATTTTATGAAGTGTTTTATTTTGTCTACTATGGATTATCACCCTTCTTTTCATTGTTACCAATTATATATTGCATTTTATTATTTGTATGTCAATCCCTTAACAATAAACCCGTGCGGCGGACGAGTCATCAATCTAGTTATATATTAAAAATGGCATGAAGAATACGAAATTTTCTAACCAATGGAAGTGTTATAGAATTTCTTCCATTTTCACTATGAATGTTTGAATTGAATGGTTACAATCAGAAATTCCTTCAGCCCTATGATTCTACAACCTTGTAAATAAATGCCTTCAATTTCTAACACATCCAAGAAACGGTATGATCTTTGATCTTCTCCTTGATTTGATCAACGCCAATCTTGAAGCTTCACCACTTGAATCTTCAATTCCTAATTGAGTTAGCATCTTCACAACATGAGTTGATCACTATCTAAAACCTATAAATTATGATTATATATATATATATATATATATATATATATATATATATATAGGTGAAAATAATATTCTTCTTTTCCAAAACTCTAAAGTATGATTGAAAAAACTTCAATGTACACTCACGAATACTCACAGACAAAAATAAAACTTATCTAAGTCTATCTCACAATGAATCACTTGATGAAATTGAGTCAAAGAGTTTTCAATTTTGCCTTTCTAATGAATGGGAATCTGAGATAATGAATGTGTAAATGAATCGGTGTGGCATAAAGAAGAGACTATACGAGGAAGTTAAATGAATTAAAAAAATGAAATTTTGTATGCATGATTAGAATCCCAGGTAACATGATTCAAATCAACATTATAACCAAGTTAATTTGAATTACCCTTAGTAAATTGAATTTCCCTTCGGCAAGATACACAAAAAGGAGTAAATTCAAAGTTCAATTTTATCTGCGAGATTGGCACCCTTATCTTGATTCGAATCATCACAAAAAAAAGATTACTCTATGGTGCGCATGATTCAAATCATGCGCTTACGAGAAACTTTAAATTGCACTCAACCCAAGCATGACTCAAATCCTGATATCCAAAATGAATTAGAAACTTATTTTAATGCATTTTCATTACTGCTTCTTAAAAAAAATGTATTTTCATCATCAAAACATACATTGTGGTGGTAATTGTGTTGAAACTACCACAATTTAACATCCTTCTTGTCACAAGTAACTCTCATGCCACTAATTTGTTTCGCTAGACCCAAGTCCTTCCTTGCAAAGGACTTATTTAAATCATTCTTTAGGCTTTGAATCTTATTATTAGTTTCACGACCAATTGTCAACATGTTATCCACATATAGCAATATGATAGTAAAATCATCATCAGGGATTGATATCTTTTATATTATATTCGAAGACCGTAGACGATACAGTTATCCCACATATAGAGAGAAGAAAAATGTTAACAAGTGCTCCGGTGCTTTTTTAAGACTTTTAAATGGTAATTTTTATCAAAATATGTGCAATAAATGCATTGTAAATCGAAATATTTGCTTTTTTTATAAAATAATTTCTTCTTTTTAAAATTTTAAAGAGTGTTTCGGGGGCACTCGTTAATAAACATTAAAGTATGATATTGTAGGAGTTTTTTACCCCCACCTTGTTTTTGTTAATTTGGCCTTTGGTCCTCCACACTTTATAAAAAGAGTATTAGAAAATATTTGTACAAAAAAAGAGTATTAAAATATTTTTAGTATCTTTTATATTATATTAGAGTATATACTTGAGGATTTTTTTTTTTTAATAGATCAATGTTAATATGTTAATTATTATGTTACTCGGTTTTTTTCTTTGGCAAGGTTTAATTGAACTTTGGATATTTAACTTCTCAACTTATTTAAATATTTAGCTCAAACCAATTAAGGAAGACTAGATAATCCTTATGGTGATAAATTAACTTATTTTGAACTTTCCTATCAAATCTTCATTTCTGAAATTTTATTCTGACATTTATTGGTCCAAATTATTTTAGCCAGCGGTTTGGTTTACCTTCTTGTCACTTTTCTTAATTCATATTTTTGTTTGCTTATTTTTTATTTAATCATATCTAGACATTATGGAATAATAAAGGGTGATATTTTTTTGTAACATATGCTTAATTACATTAATATTAGTGATTATTAGATGGAGTAAGAGTGGAAATTTTTTGTAAGAGTTGCACATCATCATGGTTCTAACTTAAAAAAAACATCCAAGCTTTCTTTTTCTTTGAGAAAAAAACATCCAAACTTTCAAAATTCGAAAGATACATTCCAATATTAATATGCTTCAAAGATCATAGATACATATCCAACCTAAGACACTAACTTAAATGAATGCTTTTTAGTAACATTTCAATAAAAAAATAGCAAAGAATCAAATTAACATATTGCTTCATTTTATTTTTTCTTTTAATTCTATAAAAGCTCAAGTCTATTATACTTTGTTAAGAAATATATAATATTGTTGGATAATATTGCTGCTATAATAACTCAAGTCTATTATATTAATATTGCAAGATCAATATTGTTGAATTTTAATATAGTGGACAGATTTTGTGAGTGAAAATAAAGAGAGCAAAACTATAATCAAACCTTTATTTTATAATATTTACTCCAAAAATAAAAATTTATTTATCTACCATCATGAATTTGGCTTTATTCCCAACTAATTATTGAAATATGCACAATTTTTTTCCTATCAAAAGAAATATTGAATCATTAACATTATGATGAAAAATTATGGGGAAACTGACCAACCATTTTTTAATTGAATTAACTGAATATGACAATTTCAAAGACCGAATTGATAATTTACTTGTAACAAACAAAATGCAACTTTTACACATTAATAGACATAGCTTTTGAGATTCAAGAAAACTTCAATTTATCTAAGTTTGGGATAAAAATGGGAATTTGTGTAACTCAAACTAAGTTAAGTTATTTATGAAATGGAATAAGAGAGGTATGAAGCTTTTTTAGAGGTGACACATCATCAATATTCTAGCTTAAGAATAACTCAAAGTTAGACACACAAATAATTGCTCGAAATTCCCCTACTCTCACACAGAATATAATACATGTATATATGGCTTAGCGAAACATATGAATGCCTTAAAAAAAGTTGGTAAGCTTTACCAAACTAAATTCCTCAAAACATAATTCAACGTAACTTATGATATTCGAGAAAACTTCAATTTATCTTAATTTGAGATGAAATTTCATGCAATATAGAACCTTCTCCAATATCACGTAATCGAACAAAAAAAATTATTTATAAATGTTAATCATAATTACTAAAAAAAAATGTAATCGTGAGTTAAATAACAAGCAAACTTAAATAAAATATGTTCTATGAAAATGTAAGATGGCCAAATATGCAAATCAATGCATAAAAGTATTTCAAAAGAAACTAAATACAAAACTAAATTTGAGAGAACAAACTTTCAATGTAAAGACCATGAACAAACTAATTCCAAAAATATATCACACTTCCCAAAAAAAATCAACTATTTTTAAAGGATTTTTAATAATAAATCATGTGGAAAAAAATACTTTAACTCAACTATCAAAAAGGTCATCAACAAATAGTTTTGAAAAGGAAGAAAACTATTAAAATAAATTAATAGATATAAAAGCACATCTTAGTAATCACACCTCTCTCTGTTGTTATGGATAAAACCTGAAAATAAAACTGCATTAGTCTAAGAAAATAATGTTCTCTCTATATATAATCTTCTATGCTATATGTGTGGCATATATGAACTTCTTTTTTAGAAAACATATCAACCAATTTATGAACCGAAAATGTAAACTCAAACACAAAAAGGAAATGAAAGGAAAAGGAGAACCATATCACCTTAACAAAGCATAAAAGCATAATTGATCATGGTAGTAGAGTTGGGTAATCATGCATATATAAGATAAGATGGGGCAATATTTTATTGAAAAAATTAAAACGTTAATTTTTAGAGTTTCCAATCTAATAAATGGAATTTGTTTTGATAGCATAATCCTTTTAATGTTCTTATAATGTTAGGACTTACTTTCCATTAATTTTGACAATTTTGATTAGTGTATACGTTTTTTTTCATGTGGACATATAGATTTAAGGCTTAATTAATGACGTGGTCCCTTAAGTTATTTGTTGGTTACATTTTAGTCTCATAAGTTATTAACGTTACAATTTGGTCTCTTTAAGTCATCTTCCGTCAACCAAATAAATCTCCACCGTCAAAACCGTTAAGCCAATGTCTAAGGTGGATAGACATTGCAAGTTGTCACGTCACCGTTCACATGTGCCTATTTAACGTTTTAGCATAAGACTGACGGTGAAGATTTATTTGGCTAACAGATATTAACTTAAGGAACCAAATTGTAACGTTAATAACTTATGGGACCAAAATGTAACCAAGAAATAATTTAAGGGACCAAATCATTAATTAAGTCTTGATTTAATTATTTAATTGCAGCGTACATCATATTTTTCTTTGAGGTATTATAGTAACTTTCAAGCAACTCTTTGTTTTTCCTTTCATTCTTCCGTTTTTTCAATAGTAGAGGAAATTAATTCAATTTAATATTTAATTACTTCTTTAATTCTTTAAAGATAATTGGAAGCCAAATACTACTTATTAAAAGTGGATATATGACAAATTTGATTTTTTTTTAATAAGCAACACGATCAATTGATTGCAAAAAGAAAACAAATTTGTCATATTATACAAGCCAAATACTACTTATTAAAAGTGGATTTAATAAACCTTAATGGTTTTAGACAATAATAAAAAAGTGGATTTAATATAAATAGCGAGTTATTATTTTATGGGCCAAAGACAAGAAATCGTGATCGGTAAAGAACAAGGAAATGAAGAAAAGATAACACATTTTATTGAATAAGATAACAGTTACAAACTAATTGTCCATTTCATTGAATTTGATTATTTTTTTATGCAATTTTTTTTTTACATTTTAAAGTATTTTTTTTACGCAAATTCATTGAATTTGTTTGGATAAACAATTAATAATCCATTTTACAAATTATTTAATAATTAGAACTAAGAGTTGATACATTGAAAGGATGAAGAGTTTGGGAAATGTTGTAACCATTAAGATCGTAGTTGTGAGTTTGAAGTACTTGACCAAGAGTGGCTTGATAAGCTCTCTCTGAAGGATGAGCAACATCCCAAAAAAAGTAGGATGCAGGATTTGGACATTGGACCGTAAGCATGGTGCATGAAAGTCCCATTTCAAATGTTCCAGTTCCACAGCACCCGGTCCTCACGTTTACAAACCCTAAAAATTAATATACATCATCGTTTATTAATCTGCTCAAATATATAATTATAACAATACAAACATTGTGAGTTTAAAAAATATAAAATAATTGATTGCATTTGTGAGCGATTATAATGAAATCGAACCTGATTGGAAAGGATTATGTATGAGGCGAAGCATAGGAGTATAGACATCAACAAATCTAAGATCATAATTAGGAAGGGAGCCTTTAATAGTTGCAAGCCCCTGCTCCAACTTATTATTGTATTGTGTTGCTAACCCATTCACAAAATCTACACAAACCCTTAATGGTCCTCCCATTGTAGATCTAACTGCAGGTAAGCACCCTGATGGCAGTGTACTTAGAACCCACACATGTCGTGCTCCCAATTGATATAGACTCTGTCATTATTAATTCATTGTTAATTTCTCATCAATTAATAATCAAAGAATTTAAGTTAGTTAATAAATTTATAATTGAATGAATAAGTGTAAAGCTTGATATTGCAAACTCAAAGACAGAGATCATTATTTTTTCTATTGTAACAGTTGTTAAATGATAATTAATGTCAAATAATTAATTTTGAATGAGAGATTGATAAATACGAACCTTGAGGAAATTCTGACCGGCCGAAACTAACATACTAGAATATTCATTGAAAGGCAAGCATTGCCTTTTAGTAAAAAAATAAGTGAATGCAACGTCATTGTTTCCTGATGATATTATAAACAATGCTTTAGATATGATATCGGCTGCTCTTTCTGCTCCAACAACTGCTCTCAACTTTGCTATGTATTGTTCGAAATTGTTCATTTGTTGTCCCATTGTCAAAACTTCTCCCTACGATGTACGCAATATTCATTTATAATTAAAATATTGATTGATAATATGTATGTACGTACGTATGTATATATTTGTACGTACCTGTGACTTTGCTGTCCAATCGTCAAACCCTGATCCACCTGATGCAAAGCATACCCCGGTAACAAGGTCTTGAGCTGTTAAAGATGGGTTCAAGAATGCTGGCAATGTGTCTTTCACTCCTAATGCCGACGCTATACACAAATTAAACACATTAAATCTAATCATAATACTTCATTTTTAATTTTAATTAGTGACTAATAGGTTAGTTAGCTCTTTATTTTAATAGGTCTGTAAGTAAATTAAGTGTTTATTTATGGTATATGTGATGCAACTAGAGCTGTTAAAACGGGCGGCCCAGCCCGTTTAGGCCCGGCCCGAACGGGCAACGGGCTTTTAAGGGCTGGCTGAAAAGCCCGATTTAAATATGGGCTCGAAAAATAGGGCCCGAGCCCGGCCCTATACGGGCTCCCGGGCTAACGGGCCAGCCCTGGCCCGTAATTTTTTTTTTCCTTTTCCATTCTTTTAAGTACTGAACATATAGAACAACATAAATATATCGGACTAACGGGCCAGCCCTGGCCCGTATATGTTTTTATTCCTTCCCATTCTTTAAGGAAACAAAATTACTTAAATATACACAAATAGTGAACAAAAGATAAATTAAGATTGATTCAAGAGAATAACAATTATGGAACAAAAGTCAACAAATATCCAGAATAACTAAGATTCTAAATTCAAAATACTAATTGTCCAGAAATTCAAAATACTAATTATCCGGAATAACATAAAAGTTTTAATGATCCAAAAAGTCACTCCCAACAAAGTCACTTAATCTTCACCAAGGTTCACAACATCCAAGAGTCCAGTCCAGTGTAAAAAAAATCACACACTTCAATTTTTTTTGCGGGCTTTTAGGCTGCCCGCGGCCCGGACGGGCTAGCCCTACCGGGTTTCGGGCTTTGTCGGGCCGGGCTAAAAAGCCCTGAAATGATTCGGGCTGCAATTTTTCGGCCCAGGCCCTTCATTTTTTGCGGGCTTTCAGGCCCGCCCGTACGGCCCGGCCCGTTTTGACAGCTCTAGTGTGACCCTATAAGTTCATGTAACGTTGGCAATAATATTAAATCACATATTTAATATTATAAACAATGAGCGGTATCTAGCAACAAATCACTGCTACCCTAGTGACGAGAATGTCATGTGATTTGACGAAACCTTTTCTGTGATAATGATCGTGTGTACAATTACTTTTTTGTCCTCATGTCTATATTGAACACAAGGCATATCATGTCACCCTTGTCCAGTTCAATATTGGGCCCATAGACATTTCTCCTGTCATGTAGGAGGGGCAAATTCTATCCAGGTCACTCATGTCCCTCAACATGATTCGTGGAGTACCCATCAACCAACTTTATAGTCATCCTGTTACAGACAACGTTTGAATGGTGATAAAGCTCGATTTCAACATCTAGGGTACATAGTGGTTTTAGGTCAAAGGGTGGAATACACCACTATCACTATGAGAATATCTTATGACACTTTCAAAACTTTTACTATGTAGTATTCTCATTGTGGGTCAATCTAGTATAAATATTACTCCTAATATTTATACCTATGTGAAGACATGATAACTCTTTATCTATGATCTGTGAGATGTGATCATCATTCTACCCACGTAATAGCCTCTATGCTTTAATGTTATACCTTTCCACAAGAAATCTTGACTACGAATACATTAAGAATAATGTCCTTTCGTTTAATGGGTCTCACGATTAAGTCATACTTAATGCTCCATTAAACAAACTAATTATTCTAGGGACTTTATTATTTTGAAACAAAACAAAATCAACAAAGAAATGTCTTATTATTATATATATTCACAATATATATTTATATCAATATCATGATACAAAGTCAAACACAATCAATATAGATTGGCTATTAGGGCTCACTCCAACAGGTATGTCCCTGAGAGAATATCTAGATCAATTGAATTCAATATTATTAGATTTGCATAATATTGATATTACGATTGATGGCGAGGATGCTGCTTTGGTTATGTTAATTTCCTTACCATTGTCATATGAAAACTTTAGGGAGTCTTTCATTAGAGGTAAAGATTCATTTTCTCTTGAAGAAGTTAGGTATACCCTTCACAGTAGAGAAATGTGAATAGCTGTAGTGGCACTGTTTTGGATGGTCAGGTTGTTGGGCTTCTTGCCAACAACAATCGGGGATATGGTAAATCAGGGAAAAAGAAGTTCTCTAAGAAACCAATCAGTAGGGGTCTGCAACCGACTGATATTTGCAATTACTGTAAAGAGAAGCGGCGTTGAAAGAATGATTGTCCCAAGAAGACATGACCAAATTGTGGCATATGGCTGAGAAGGGGATGAAAATTTTGGCTAAAGATGATCTTCTTTGTGGGCACAAGATAAAGGATCTTGGGTTCTATGAACACTGTGTTTTTGGGAAACTATATTGCAGCAGGTTTCCAAAAGCGATTTATAGAACAAAGGGCACACTAGATTACATCCATGCTGATTGTTTGGGGGCCTTCACGGGGTCACATATACTCCATGTCGTTGATTGATGATTATTCAAGGATGATGTGGATATTCATAATAAAGAATAAGAGTGATGCTTTCAAGAACTTCAAGTAGTGGAAGACATTAATGGAGAATCAAAACTAGGAAGAAGGTCAAGAGACTGTGAACTGATAATGGTTTGGAATTTTGTCGGTCTGAGTTTAATGATTTTTGTAAGACTGAAGGGATTTCCAGACATCACACAGTTAGGAATACACCTCAGCAGAATGGTGTAGCAGAACGTATGAATCAGACACTTCTTGAAAGAGCTCGGTGTATGCTATCAAATTTTTAATACGGGTCGGCCCGCAGCCCGTGTAGGGCCAGGCTCGGGTAGTATATTTCAAGCCCGTTTTCCAACCAGACTTTTTGGCCTGGTCGGATAAAGCCTGAAGCCCGTTAGGGCCGGCCTAAACGAGTCAGATCGCCCGTTTTGACAGCTCTACTCTCGGCCCTGATCTTTCGGTGGTTCCGTCGGAAGTAAGGGTTTCAAGGCTCAGATCTCGTCGCCGTATATGTTGTCTTTCGATTGTTGGATCTCTAATTTGGGTCTCCTCGTCTCTTCAAGGTGATCTAGGTCAGGTTCTAGGTAAGGAAGGGGGGTTTCTCCCTCTTTGTGCTTTTACTATCCGGTTTTGACCGGACCAGATCTCTTAAGACCACCGTCGGCGCTACCGCGGTGGTGGGTTTTCATTGGTTTGCAAACCGCTCTACCTTCTTTGATGGTAGTGACGGTTCTGGTTTCATGATTTCGTTCAATTCAAAATTGTTGAGTAGATGTGTCAGATTAGATGTTTTCCTCTCCGGCGGCAAGCTTCCGCTCGGATTCCCAACCTATCATCGTCGTCATCCTCAAGTTTGTCGTCGTTCTTCAAGGTCTGATAAGGGATGCACTGTTGTGTTGATTCAGATGTTTCTGGATGGTGGTTACGATTCTGGCTATAACTTCCAGTCTTCCTCCCCGCGTTGGTAGGATGGTCTTATTTGATCTGTACTTTAGAGCTCGAAAGAGCGTTTATCTTGTTGTGCTTTACAGGGAGAGGATGGTACGTGGATCTACTCCGTGTTGACAGTTGGTCCATTCACCGCGGTTTAGACCTTTATTTTAGAGGCTGTTATAATCCACTTGTGTTTTTTTTTTAATTTTCATATCACCCCATTTGGGTAGACCTCCATTTTGTGGATAAACTGGTTAAGTTTATGTCCGCCCAATTTTTAATGTTTTTTTCCCTTTTTAATAATATATTTATGAGCATCTGTCGTAAGATTAGAGTTGGGTACCAACTTAGTTGGGAGCCACTTTTTTTATGTCATTTTCTCTTCCTTATAATAAATTCGGAGTTTTGTCATCGTGAGCTTATCTCAGTTGATAGGGACAATGCATAATCATATGCAAGGTCCGGGGTTCGAACCCCAGACACCACCAAAAAAAGAATAAATTTAAAGTTTTGTACAATATTTTGTCTGGCCAGATAAAGCCCGAAGCCCATTAGGGCCGACCCTAAACGAGTCAGACCGCCCGTTTTGACAGCTCTACTCTCGGCCCTGATCTTTCGGTGGTTCCGTCGGAAGTAAGGGTTTCAAGGCTCAGATCTCGTCGCCGTATCTATTGTCTTTCGATTGTTGGATCTCTAATTTGGGTCTCCTCGTCTCTTCAAGGTGATCTATGTAACACCCGGTTTTTCCAACAATGTAAATAATACAGATAATCAGAGCATTCAACATTAAATGGAATGTCACACTACATTAAAATATAAATAGAGAAAAATTGCTATTTATTAAAACATCTTTCTCAAAATTCAATTACATCGCAGCGGAAAATTAATTCAT
>Ga0315915_1008742_pt1 | contig 11740 bp, 10 predicted proteins | sample MpolbnodulesMG_FD_207738 | JGI IMG/M metagenome (GOLD analysis project Ga0315915, IMG submission 207738) | Medicago polymorpha root nodule microbial communities from Los Angeles, California, United States - branched nodules | ecosystem: Host-associated > Plants > Roots > Nodule | place: USA... | reverse complement strand
TTGCTCATTTTCAAATTCTCCACCATGATCACTTCTTACTTTTAAAATCTTCATTTCTTTTTCAGACTGTATTTGAGTGCAGAAGTTACTGAATACATCATAAGCATTATCCTTGCTTCTCAGGAATTTAACCCAAGTCCATCTGCTGTAATCATCAACAATAACTAATCCATATTTACTTCCATATAAGGATGCAGTGCTAACTGGTCCAAATAAATCAATATGAAGTAATTCTAAGGGTCTGGAGGTAGAGACAATGTCTTTTGTTTTAAAAGATGATTTCACAATCTTCCCAAAGATGTAACGCCCCACTTGCCCATATCCTTCCATAAAGGGGTAGATCCTTTGGGCCAAATAATTCATGCATGGAAATTATGCTTGCATGCCTCCATCCATGCTAGATACTCATCCTCAGGGATATCTATAGCAAATTTATCACCTTTAATGACCGGTTTTGGAAGTTAAGATGATGGAATATCGTATATGTTGGAAACAGTTTGAGTAAAGGATTTGGTTTGTTTAGGGATTGTTTGAGGTGCGTTCTTGGTAAGATTTGGTGTTGATGTGTTATGGTGAAGGCATTTTCCAAGGGATTATGGAAGGATTTTTTGTGGTTTAGTATGATCAGGGCCATCAGTTGGAGAACTAGGTTTTTCTGGTTTTTTGAAATTTTGGATGGATTGTTTGTAGGATCTGGTGAAGGGTTGTTTTTCAAAAGGCAACACCAAGGTATGACAACAACATCCATGATGATCGGTGCAAAAAGCCGAAGAAAAAACGAAAGGCTTAGAGATTACCTAGCTAGGAAGAACGGTTGAAGAAGGTGGCAATAAACAATGACAAATCGCTAATAAAATCACCAGAGAACTTTTTTTCTCATAAATACCCAAATATGTCCTTTTTTTCTCCATTTTCCTTTATATATAATAATACGAAGTCAAAATAATAAAACTCTAAATAAATGTAATTTAATTAATTGACTAATTAAAAAAAAACTTTCGGAATATTGTGTAACAAAAAGGCTAGCAAAAAAAGAGAAGGAGAACAACATGGATAAACCACAAGATGGTTTCTACCCAAAAAATTACATGATGAAGATAGAGGCTGCCTCTCATCTTCATTTTACTTGAGAAATGAGGAAGTAGAAAAACATAGTACATCTTTCGTGGGTATAGTTCACTCAACATGAATGAAATACTATCTAGCAGGAATTTCATTCTCAAGGATATTTCAGGATTAAGATTTTACACACAAAAAGAATAATTGACAACATCAAAAGAATGTCGTGGATTTGGTTCATTTACAAGGAAGGGAGTAATAAGAAGACTTTATTTTGGGATTTGTGGAATTGTCTTCTTGTCTTGTATCCAAAATATTTGAATTCATCAAACAAATCTTGCAATGTCTTTTGAGTATCATTGTGCTATTTTCTTAAGGGTATCATTGTGCTCATATTATTAATATAATTTGGAAAATGCTAATAGAATGACCCATATTATTTTGCTTATAAAAATATGGAGTGGTTGGTAAATAAGGAGTTCAATTTAGACGCTTGATGGTGCTGAAATTTTATATTTTATAGAACTTTTTTTTTTCTTTTTTAAGTAGCCTAGTGACTAGAATTCACACAATTTAATTGTGGAAAAGTGGGGTGTCCGGGGTTCGAACGCCGACCCCTGCATATAATATGCAATATCCTACCAACTGAGTTAAGCTCACGGGGTATATTTTATAGAACTTAATATTGCTTATTTAATAGTAGAAAAGAACAAAAATGTGGATATCCACTTTTTTTTGTATATACACAATAATAACTACCTACAAAAAGTATCATCGTTATTTTAAGTTGCACATTACTTGTTCGGTTTGAGAAGGCATAAATATGCCAACACAAAGTGATTATTGTTCCCTCTTTTTCATTTTATTTTCTTCTTTATGAAAACATTCTATTCTACTTAGAAAAGGGACGAAATAAAAAAAAAACTTTCATGTCAATGTCTCTTGGAAAAAGCATTCTATATGAGGCAAAAAAAAAAAAAAACATCCGTGAACCTTTATGTGAACCTAAAATTCTCAAAAGTCGTCCACAACTTTATACCGAACTTCTAGGAAAGAATTATAATTTTTATTACTTCCATTACCACATATTTTTTCTTCCTTTTAACAGAAAATACAAAAAAGAGTGCATACCCAATTTTATCTTTGCAGTCTCAATAAAAAAAAGAATGAATATTAATTAAATATTATTTGTTTATGTCATTTCATATCTAAAAGTTAGTTCAATTGTTATATTTATCAAACACTACAAATTCAATCAACATTTTATTTGCTTTTAGCTATCAACTGACTTATCAACTATCAACTATGAGTTCATTTGCTATAAACTTATTTATCATCTATTCGCTATTTTTTATCAAATAAATCTTGTATCTTTTTTTTAGTTATTTCATTTGGCATTGATCTGCCACGTGAAGATGGAAGATATGAAGTGGTGGTTCACGGTGCTCCGGTGTGAAGGAGGTTGATCTTCCACGACGGAGGAGAATGATGCATGTAGACACGTTAATACTTCAATGCTTAAGTCAATATCTGAGAGAGGTGATTATGTACGAAAAATGGAGGAAATAAATGTGTACTTTGAGGGTGATGCTGAGTCACCCATGTATAGGCGTTGTGGGTTCTAACCGTCTATGAAAGATGCATCGAGATCCAAGGAAGCAGTTAGAGATTGAAGTTACTTATAGCTTTAGGTTTGTGTTTAGATGATGTTTCTTAGCTAGATTTATTTGATGATGTTTTTATATTGTTAGTTGTAGCTTAGAAACATGTTAAAGCACCTAGCAATCATTACCTCATTGTGTATGTGGTTCCTAGATGTCTAGTGTGTTGTTGTGTGCATCTTCCTTTTTATTTGTCGAAACATTTTCTCTAGATGTTTGATTCGATACATATTTGTTTGATTTGTATCAATCATTGTTTCTAGCTTATTCCTCATGCTTCACACATTTTGAATCGATTCATGATTTCATGAATCGTATCAATTTGAATCGAATCAAATTATTCTCGTTCATATCATTGTTTCTGTCTGATCTTGGTTTTTGCCTATTTGAATCGATTCACAGCTTCATGAATCGTATCAACCTTCATCTAGGTTCATTTGATTTGATTCAAAGTAGGTTGATTCTTATCAATCTTCATTATTCAGATTGCCTAATTCCAACTGTCTGAATCAATTCAGATATTTAGTGATTTGATTCATTTAGTTGTTTTTGGCCAAAATTTTGCGCTTAACTCTCACTTGTATATATATATATATATATATATTCATATCGTCACATCTCCCAAACCACTAAATCATTTACAACTATTCATTATAGAGTCTCTAACCCTCTTTCTTCACTTGCTCTTTAGATTAAACACTTTTTTTAAGAATCATTGTGTTCTTTGAGTCATAGATTGCTTTCAGTGATCTTGGTTGGGAATCAAGGTTCCAAAGTGAATAGAGTGATTTCTTTCCATCTTCAAGGGTATTAGGGGTTATTTCTAATCTTATCAACTTCAAGGGTATTTAACCACCATACATAGCAAAGAAGAATTCAAGGTGAAGAGCTTCAAGGATTTGATGGGTGATTGAGGATTCGAAGACTTGGAGAATCACCAATTTCAAGGGGTACTTGAATATTGGGGGATGTGGTTGCATAGGAATTGAAATTAGGGTAATTGAAGGAATTCTTGTAATTACAATATTGTAATCAAATTTCAACTATAATGGAAGTCCTTGATAGAGGCATTTTCTATCAAGAAGAGTAGACGTACCCCGAAGCGAAGACGAAAGGGGGAACCACTATAAATCTCGGTATCTTTTCTCTTCCCTTTCCTTTTTTACTTTGTGTTAATTGTTGTATATGAATCTTAATAGTTGTTGCTAACTGATTTGAATGTGATCATAGTTTTAATTGTAAATCTAATCTTAGTGCATTGAATTAAGATTCTTTTCTAAGTCAATTTAATCACAATTGAATTCAATTAAGTTCCAATTCAATAGTTCATTCATATACATTGTGTTCATTAGTGATAGCTTGTTTTATTGCTTTTAGGTTTGGTTTGAGAATTGTCTAGTTTTGTAAATTGTGTTGTGATTTATTGATAGTTGATTGTATTAAGATCTAGCAATTGAACTTCTCAATTCAATAGTAAATCTTATCATATTTTCAATTTCTTGACTTTTGTTATCGATATCGTGCACGACCCAATTAGTCAAAACGCTTTTTCCATTACGCTTTCGCAAAACTCTTGATAATTTCAAAAAACGGTATTCTCTAACGCATACTCTCGCTTGCAATATAGACCAACAGAGATGAGACAAGACTATGTGTGCACCCTCACCATATTGGACTTGGTATCTCTTGGGCTTTGTCTTATTGAGTTGTTTACTATTGGGTTTTTGTGGGTCAAAAAATAGACATTATTCTAAGAAAATTGCTCATCTCACAACAATAAACGCTCACTCCCAACTGAATTGACGAAAGTACCCTTGTGTGACTTAAGTCACGCTAGGTACATCATGTGTGAGTTAACTCACGCTGAGTTTACTGTTTTTGTACAAAACATGTCAGTCCATACTCCAAGCACCATTTTACTTCCCTCTCCACCTCTAAAAACCCAAAAAGTGCGATTTTTTAGGTCAAAATCTTTATTCCAAATCATTTCAAATTGTCAGGAAGCAAGTTTCTACACTTATCAAACATCAAATATCAGGTAATGTATTATCTAAACTCATTTGTTTTTGCTGGTTTTTCGGCTTGGTTCGTCAGTTTTGGGAAGAAGGTTGAACATGAGTTAACTCACGCAGGGGCTAACGTGAGTTAACTCACGCAGGTGTTAAATCAACGTAACTTAAGTCACACATGATTAATGACCATCGTGGCTTAAGTCATGAATGAGTAATGCTATGTTTTTGAAATTTTGCGCCACTTTTTTTCTTTGTTAGCTTGTTGCACAAGTTATTTATTTTTTTTCCTTGTTATTTTGTTATTCAATAGACATAGTGATATGATTGAAAATGTGATGGATGATGGCGTTGAACTGCAACCGGCCATAAGCTTTCGGCGATGTCAAACCAACCGTAAATGTGAAGTTGAAAGCCAAAATTCCCTTTCAAACTCAAATTGATCACATTGAAGAAAAACCTAAACCGGTACCTACCGGTGTTAGCAAGGTTCGTGGTATTGAAGTAGAGACCGGCTCATCTTTTATGACAAATGAAAGATGGCGAGAGCGAGATGATTTACTTGGTTGGGTTTGTTGACAAGTGGCCAGGTTAGATTTACTATATATATATATATATATATATAGATAAATTTAGTTTAAAGAGGACATTCTTGACGATGCAATGTGAAAGGAGTGGTGAATACAAATCACCTAAGACGAGGAAGAAACCAAATCTTGAAGGCACGGGCTCAAGGAAATGTGAATGTATGTCCATTTAGGTTGCGTGGTTTCTTTGAAAAGGATACAAAAGATTAGTGGATTGCAATGCTTTGTGGAATTCACAACCATGAGTTGGCGCTAAAGTTAGCCAGCCACCTTCTTGCGGGTAGACTAAATGAGGAGGAGAAGAAAAGAGTTATCGACATGACAAAGAGCTTCGCGGTGCCTGGGAATATTCTCACGAATTTGAAGGAAAAAAACAAAGATAGTGTGACGACCATCAAGCAAGTGTACAATGAGCGAATTAGATGGTGCAAAGGGATAAGAGGTGACAAGACGGAGATGCAATACGTGATTTCAAAGTTGGAGGAGCATAAATACGTCTATTTCACAATAGCAAATGGTGAGAAACCACTCTTGAAGACGTATTTTATGCTCGTCCGGAATCGGTTAATATGTTTAACATTTTTCCAACCGTTTTGGTCATGGGCTCCACTTACAAAACAATACCTATCGAATGCCATTATTTGAGATTTTTGGTGTCACCTCTACCAAAATGACGTATTCCGTTACTTTTTCCTTTCTTTTATTTGAACAAGAGGATAACTTTACTTGGGCACTTGAGATGTTAGTTGGTCTTTTGACCTCGAAATTCAACATCCCTAAGGTCGTTGTCACTGATAGGGACAATGCTTTGATGAATGTCGTTTCCAAAGTTCTCCCTGATACAGACGCTATACTTTGTTATTTTCATATTGGGAAGAATGTCAAAGCTAAGTACATCACAGATTGTAGAGTCAAAGTGAAATCTACGGATACAAAAGTTGTTGAGAAAGAAGTGAAGGAAGCAAAGGAAGAGAAGCATTCTGATCTTGTTAAGAAAATCATGAGGGTTTGCAAAGAGGTGGTTGAATCTCCTACGGAGGATTCATATGAAAGTGCATTATTGAAATTCAAAGAGGTATGCGAACCATTTCCAAAGTTCCTTGCATATGTTGAAACCACAATTTTGAACACCATTTAGAAGAAATTTGTGAGGGCATGGACGAATAAAGTATTTCATCTAAGGTGTAGAATCACCAACATTGTTGAATCAGCTCATGGAAAGTTGAAAATATATTTTAGGAGTAGTGTTGGAGATTTAGCATCATGTTGGAATGAAATAGACAAAATGTTGGCTATCCAATTAGGAGATACAAGGAAGTTTTTGAAGGGGCATAACTGTCATGGAACACAAACACAAAAGACACAAATTATTCTCTGAGTTGAAGGGGTATGTACCTAGAGCCGCATTGGGTTTTATCGATGTTGAATTAGCACGCTCTAGGACATTCGGCTTTGATAAAGAAGATTGTGGTTGTGTGCAGAAAACAAGTTGCGAGTTGCCTTATGCATGTATTATTGCCATGAAGAGAAAGAAAAAATTTCTTATTCTATTGGATGAATTACACCCTCATTGGAAAAGGTTAAGTGTACATGGATGAATGGAACATCATTCAAGAACGTCTCAAAAGAGCCCCTTACAAGATGAAATTCCACATCAAAGAGGCGTTGCGTCAACTAGGATTTCCGGAGGACACAATGTTATCTCCACCTCCAAGAAAAGTGGTAACCAAGGAAACACCTAAATGGTGAGGTCTACACCGAAATTGACATCCACGGGTCAAATCCCCTCTACCTGGGAGCGTGTTGATTCTCAAAATCCCGATAGTCAATCCTCACAACCCAAGATTATGCTTCCAAAGAGGAAAGGTGCATGTCTTGGCACTTACTCTCACTCACAAGCTTCAACTTCACTTCACAACCTTTTTTAAATATACCATACATTACACACACGCCAAAGATCATGAGACCTTTCATTGAAAAAATTGTGAATGTTAAACGAGATGGTAATTGTGGATTCCGGGTCATAGCTAGACACTTGGGAATGGATGAGGAAAATTATGTATTGGTTCGTAATGAACTTATTCATGAGTTGAAAAATCATAAGAGTGATTATTTTCCGATATTTGGTACCGAGAAGCGTTATAAATATATTGTGGATGGCTTACGCCCTCCAACAAGTAGTAGTGGAATTGCGCTTGAAAATAAGTGATTGACATTACGGAATATGGGTTACTTTATTGCAACTTGCTACAATAGAGCCGTTGTTCAATTGGTTTTGCCTGAAAAAGGTATATGTGAGACATATTTCCCAATCTGAGGTGCTCCACCACCTAACCCACATTCCAACATCATGTGTCTTAGCTTAATTCCCGACCACTTTCTTCATATTTTTTTGAAAGAAGGTTGTTTGTTACCACCGCCTTGTGGGGAATTGAGTAATAACAAGATTGGTGAGGCGGAGAAATGGCATTTTGCTTTTACGGATAGACAAGTCGCCTTCAAATACCTCATGTCTAAGGAACCGAAATCACCAAAGAAACCAACAAATGAGCACAATCCAAGTATTTGTGACACTCTCACTATGAAAAAACCAAAACAAGAATTCAAAGTCATGGAAGAAGACGAAGATTATGCACTATCACTACTCTAGTTAGATAGGTTATGACACTTTTTGGTCGGTGTTCGTCCTATTTTTGGTCGATATTACACCGACGTATTTTTTGTTGGCCGGTTATGTCACGCCAATTATTGCTCGCATTTTTTGTCTCTAATTATTCAACTATTTATTTTATCTTTCATTGGTTTTATTCACATACTTGTTATTCCATTATATTTTGTGAAGTGAAACATGTCTGAAGATGCACAAGTTCCAATTGAAGCTCGTGTCCGATACGAGAGCATGAGAAATAAGGTTACGGTCTTTTTAACCCCCAACGACATGTTGGACGAGTTGAATGCACAACTTAACAGATACTTTATCCATATTGGTGAAAATCAAAGAACATCTGATGTAATAGTACATAGGTCATGGTTGGACTTGGAGGAGGATAAGGAAGAGGACTTTTGAAAGACCGTGTATTATCCAACACTTGTCAAAGATGATAACGACGTTGTTTACATGTTTAGCGTGATGGTTGAGAATAACATTTTACATCTTTATGTCTGATCCGTTGAAGTGTAATACTTATTAATGTGTAATAGTGTAATGTGTTTGAATTTGTGTCTGTAATGTTGAATTTTAATGAATTTGTGTTAAGTGTAATTTAACGATGAATTTGTGTAATTTAGATCGTTTAAATGCGATTATGTGATTTTGGGAATTTAAAGATGAATTTGTGTAATTTTGGATCGTTTATGTATCATTAAGTGTGATTAAATAATTATGTGTCATTAACGATGAATTTGTGTAATTTGGATCGTTTGGATCGTTTATGTGTGATTATGTGATTGTGTGATAAACGACAAATTTGTGTAATTTGGATCATTTATGTGCGATTATGTGGTTAAACCGACGTAATTCGGTTCAATTATGATGTGCAAAGATTACGGGTCATTAATCACATGGTTGCATAGCATTCAATATTGTCTATTGATATATTAGTAACAACGTGAGTTAACTCATGCATACCTATAACCAACGTGACTTAAGTCATGCTGCGTTTAACACATGTGTGACTTAACTCACGCCGCGGATATTTTTGAAAGTTTGGTTGGGAGTGAGTCAATCTTGTTGGAAGTAGAGAATTATTATTATTCTAAACTCATTTATAAGAAGAAAAAAAAATCACACTTTTCAATGATAATAGTTAAGCTATTTAATTTTCTTGGTTTTATAAAAATAATTACATTTAATAACATACCTATAATTATGTCTGCTCAAAACATTTTTTTCAAGTGAGAAGTCTGCTCAAAACATCATTCACCTATTATGAGGATATTTTAAGATTTTAACATTAAACACAAGTAGATTATATATACCTATATCTATATAAAGGGAGTTAACATCATCTCTCCATTTACTAGTCTCTCCATTTCTTTTATTTTGATAGATAAAGACAGAAAGAAATTTGAAAATAATTAATAGTGGTGGAACCCATTACATACTTTTTTGTATATATCTCTCACCAAATGACATTGCCCGTTCATTTTAAGCAAATGAAGAGGATCTTAAGTCATATAAAGGGGATACATTGTTATATAACTTGATTGTTAGGAAGAGGCTACTACACTTGAAACCTGAAAAGTTTAATTGTTATGCATGTAATACTCATAGTGCATGGGGTTCCCACACAAACATTTAGGTTCGATTCGCCACCACCAATAAGAATAGCCAACGAATCCCCTTCAAGATACTATGAGTTTCTTGATGTGTATTGCACAACCACACCAAGCGTATCTCCTAACAGTATTTTACAGGTTTATGGTTCCAGCAATTCACTCATGCATTAGAGAATTGATGGATGATTTAGAGTAAGAGAATGAGGGAGAATTATGTTCTTAATGTAACAAAATTCATGTTATTGTTGTGTGTGTTCATATTGATTCCCAAATGTCAAGCATTTATAGTGCATTATATGACCCTTCACACGAGGGAAAACACCCCTTTGACTTGAATCAATGTTATGGTTCATTAAGCACCCATTTGCCAAAGGTTATGATCATATACACTTGAATCAATGCTAAGATTCATTAAGCACCCTTTTGCCAAATGTTCCAATGTATATGAATGATTCCCATGAAGAGTTACATTTTGGTTCTAAAGTGATTCCATTATTTTAGAAATCACCAACAATCCCCTACGATTTTCAAAATACTAAATCACATAAATCCGGAAATTTCATGACTTCAGATAATGGTATCTCATGATTTGAATCATTACTTAGTAAGTTAACTTTTTGCTCATTCCCAAATAGTATGGTAGGCAAGCTTTGAACCAACTATTCATTAGAACAAGTGTGCATAACTTACACATAGAATCTCGGTACAGTTGATCAAGAGAATTGCAAAATGACACATTAAGAAGGCATTGTGTCATATATCCCTTTTCATGAGAACTTTAGAGTCAAACCCTTGAACTCCGTGAAGCGGCCAAACTTCATTCTCACATAGGTAGAATATATCAGGAATGCCCCAAAAGTATGCATTCCAGCAAATATATGATATATGTCCATTAAGAGGAAAACTTAATCCTACCCTTTTTCTTCTTATGGTCCAAGTACTTTTACCCCTTAAGATGTATCTATTGTCAAGTACTTTCACCATTGACTCCAAGACATGATGCTACTCAAGTGTGGGTTGAGTTTCGATCATTGGTGATCAATTAGATTTGGACTTGTACCACATACCTAATGATATCTTTAATCTTTCAATATCATATCCAAAGATATCATATCCTTGTCAATCATTTCGTCAAATAATTGCAAGATTTTCTTTTAACTTTTATAAACTTTGAATTTTTAATTCTTCACATAGATTTTTAATTCTCATAACTATGTATATGGATCAACTTATATACTCTTGACGGTGGTCACCTACTATCATTAAACCATGACACTATTGTCAATTTGAGTATATTGTACTAATAGACAAACTTTTATATCAATACACCTTTGCTATTAATTTATTTAACATGCATTTCAATTTGATTTTCAACTTTTATTTTATATCTGGCCAAGATATATCATACATTGAATGCATTAAACATACATAGAAAAATAAAACATGATCATAAAAGAAAGTTATAACCAAATTTTACTTCATAAGATTGGTTTAATATGTAAATCATATACTCCACATAAAATTAAATATAACACAAACATTTTAATCTTAATTATCATATCACTAATGCATATATCATAAATTCATTATGTTAAATTCATGTTTTATGTTTAAATATGTTCAATGCTAAATTTCAATAAACAATCACATAGAAAAATAAACAATGAGCCAAAATCATTAATATTATCTATAAGTTTCCTCCATGAACATATTTCAACTTACAATAATTTAAAACATACCCAAATTATTTTAAAATAATGATAAACAAGAAGTTAACAATTACTTTTCATATTATCATGTACATATAATATGAGAACACCAATTAATTTCTTATACAAAAAACTGATGAGTAAAACCGCAAGTGTACGGTTCTACCGAAGTAGTAAAAAGAGAGTATTGTTCCAACAGAGAGTTGTTCAATTTAATTAACTTTTAGAAGATGATTAGAAGAAAGTTCAGTTGTAAAGATTGGGTTTTTGAAAGAATAATGAAAAGCGTCTTGGGATTATTGGTTCATCGTAATAACAAACCCTTCACAAACAAACCCTAAACCTAAACTTTATATTCGACCTACTTTCTAAAGACAAGTTTCTCTTAAGCGTATCAAAGCTTCTTTCGAAGTCAGTGAGTGTGTTCCTCTAGCAAC
>Ga0315915_1008739_pt1 | contig 11745 bp, 6 predicted proteins | sample MpolbnodulesMG_FD_207738 | JGI IMG/M metagenome (GOLD analysis project Ga0315915, IMG submission 207738) | Medicago polymorpha root nodule microbial communities from Los Angeles, California, United States - branched nodules | ecosystem: Host-associated > Plants > Roots > Nodule | place: USA... | reverse complement strand
TTTCACCACCAATCTTCTTCTTCTTCTTCTTATTCTCTTTTTCCAATCATGTCTTCAACATCTCCATCTCAATCACCACCATCTCACCATCATCACCACCAACCTCTCTTAAGCAGCCTCGTCGTCCGCCCTTCCCTCACCGAAAATTCACCTCCCGGTGCTGCTGCTCATTCCAACGATTACGAACCTGGTGAACTCCGCCGTGATCCTCCTCCTGTGAATTATTCTCGCTCCGATCGCTATTCCGATGACGCCGGTTTGTAATTCGTTCCTTTTCTAGATTTTATCTTCGTTGTTGTTTTTTGATTTTGCTTGTTGTTATTGAATTAGGTTTTTTGAATTTTTGAATATCTGAATTAGAAATTTTGAATTATATACTGGATTTGTTTCTTAGTTTGATTTGTTGGTTTCCTCACACCTCTGATTGAAGGCGTGGTATTGACACATGTGATTACATTCAATTTCATTTTCTTAAATTAGGTTTGTATCAAATTTGGGTTTCAATTTTTTTAATTTTGGAATTGAGAATAATATAATTAATTTGTTTGTTAATGTGATTTGTTAGTCTTCTGTTATGTAGCACCAACACTTCTAAATGAAGGTGTGTTTGGTGTTGACATGTGGTCTACACCAACACGATAGTGAGACGTTTGATTACATTCAATTATGTCATTTTTATTTTCTTTTTCAAAATATTATTTTAGTCTACGTGTCAGTGTAGTGTCTGGTGTATGTTTCACTCGTTAGTAAAATGTTGCTTAATAGCTGCCTGCTATAGCAGAATTTGAACAAATCACTACTGTTATGTAGCGGAGTTTGAACAAACCGCCATTTTATTACGTCGTGGAGTTTGAACAAGCCACTATTTTCCACGCACCACAGTTGACAACACTAGGTTAGGATTTGAGAAGGTAATGAAATGATTCAAATGATGCAAATTAGGAATTGTTTGCTATGTTGTTTGGTTTAGATTTTTGTTGTTGTTGTTGTTGTTGTTTTAAGAGGTTGAGGTATGAAGTTTTAGATTTTGTTCGTTTGTTTTCTCTTGTGGCATCAAAAACACAAAAACAAGTTTGGATAAACAATTTGTTTGCAGCTTATAACACTTAAATTGGTTTTGGTATAAGCTATAAGCTGTTTTCATAAGCTATTTTGGAGAATTTGTTAAAATAAAGCTGAAAACAACTTATGAACAATCTTATTAGCTGTTTTCATACATTCTCCCTAACAATCTCACAAAACTCATGCCAATAGATAAGCTCAAAAAATCAAATCCAAATAAGCCTAATGTCTTTGCTGTTTTCTTTTTGTTGCGTGTAATTAGAATTGGATTTGATTGAAATATCAACTTGACTCTGCTAATACTAATAGTTTCCGGACATTCTTTATTGGGTATTGATGACATATGTGGGAACAATTGAAATGATATATTTTTACGTGTAATTATTAGCATTGGATTTGATTGAAATTTCAACTTGACTACTGCTAACACCAATAGTTCAGGGTCATACGTTGTTCGTTGATGACAACAAATTGAGGGATAAATTTAAATGACTTTTATGTTCGTTGTTGCTGTGAAAATTGAAATATGGTCCATGCCTTTTTTTTTATGTTCAAATAGGTGAAAGCGTGGTTTTGAAGTAGAATTGAGTCGTTGAATTTGTTGTATTCAGTTTATTTGGGGGTTAGCTGAAAATTCCCCTTTGTTTTTTTTTATGCTAATGGGTGGAGTTGCTCTTGTATGACTCAGGAATTATTAGTTATTTTTTAATTCCTTTTCTCTTGCAAATACAAAGTAAAATTACTCATAATAGATCTACCACGGGTCTTGGTTATCATTGGATCCCTCTATGATTGGATATATGGCATCATGATGCCTTTTAATTGATTTTTTTTACTGATATTATGTATATGGATGTCGGTTTTGTTAGGCCTGCTGTCTATTCATTTCGTGCATAACACACATATGGATGCCCTAACGATTATGGAGTGTCAACAATGAGTAAATTTTGAATTTGTGTGTTACAGCTCAGATGCTGCCTCAAGTTTTTGGGCTTTGAGGAAGGCATGTTGCTTTGAACTCAGCTTGAGGAAGTGTTAATAAGTGTTGAATAATGGAAACTGTCCATTCTGCATGAACATGTGGGTGGGTTTGCAGCACAATATCTGCTGCATGGGTTATCATTTTGCAGGGTCGTGGGTATATGTTTGGTTTGGGTTTTGGGTTTTTGTGGAGGTAAAGACAGAGTCAAGTTTAATGGAATTTGGGGTACAATTTGAAGTTGTTATTGCCATACATGGTATTGCATGGGCAAATGCGCTAGAACATCAACGTGGTTACAGGATTTGTAGGGTATATCCGATATTTGGTTAGTATATGTAGGTTCTGCTACAAGAAATGTGTGGGTGTGTGAGTTGGTTTTGCTACCTTGCAGAAGCTGACTTGACTTTGTGGAAAGATAATATTTACTGATGAAAAAGTTCATGGTGTCATGGGTTATATGTGGTTTTTTTGTTATTCGACTCCTGGTTATTTCAATTTCAGCTACACGTATATGGTTTACTTGTGGTATATTCCTTGCAATGATTGTTTTGGATGGTGGTTGTCATTTTAGTTTCTGTGGTTTTTTCTTCTTTGGTTGGTTAATTAGAGGAATATCAGATGGTTTTTTCTTTACAACATGGAACACTGATTTCAGAGTAGTAATTTAGGAACTTCTGTTATCATGTGGCTGTTTAGCTTCAGCTGAATCCTTACCAATTTTAATATCGATGCATTAACCGAGACCTTTGATAATTTGACGCGGTAGACCTTCTAACAATGAACTGATGCACTTCTCCATGCCTGAATTCTTTCTCCTGTTTTGAAGTTATCTGGGGACACAGTTTATTCCAGAAGAAGGGTGATTGCCAGGATAATTTTACATGGCTTCAATGGGTTTTTTGTGCCTGGGCCATTCTTTTGCTCGGCTTGCTACTAACTCATGAATTATGTTTCCTGAATTGACCCTTGGCTATCACAGCAGACTAACAAATATGGTCCCAAGAGGGTATAACAAGTTATTGATGGGAGCAGGGTATTGAACGTCTGGATTTGTTGCGCCTCGGGGGTGGTTTTTACGGGTTATTTTCTTGTGGTGTATATTCTGATTGTGGGATCAGGAGTTTGATTGCTTTCTAAATGGTGATATGACATTGGTCTATACTTTATCTTGTGGGATTAGCTCTTTTTAGAAATTAGCTCTTAATCTTGACTCCAAAACTTGATTATGGATTTAATATTTCAGATGCTTAGGTTAGTGGTTTGTATAATTAACTATATAAGGGTCTATGGTATAACATTCAAACAGAAAGAATTGCGATCAAGATTATACAGGAGGTAACTTTTATGTTAGTGGAAATACTTGCTCATAGAGCCTTTTTTATCATGGTAATATGGATCAGGTTTTTGGTATAAGACATTGAATTTTTGAAGGTATTACTGTTATGTAAACTTCCTGCACTCTTCACCTTTTTAGTTCCCTATTCGCTGGTAAACTTCATTTGTAATGTTGAACTGATTATTTGGAAGTTGCATTATCACAATGTTTTGGGCCTACCGTAGTTTGCAATACTAAATTTTCCCTCACAATGTCTTTGTTTTCCCAGGATATAGATTCCGTGCAGGTTCCTCGTCTCCTGTTCACCACCGTAGAGATGCTGATCATCGCTTCCCTTCTGATTATAATCACTTTCCGCGAAACCGTGGATTTGGTGGCGGGAGAGATTTTGGCAGATATCGAGACCCTCCACACCCGTATGCTCGAGGTAGACCAGCTGGCAGGCCATTTGGTAGAGCCTTTGATGGACCTGGCTACGGTCATAGACATGGAAGAGGGGAAGGCCTTCATGGTAGAAACAATCCCAATGTGCGCCCTAGGGAGGGAGATTGGATGTGTCCTGATGCATTGTAAGTGCTAGTACTGTCTGATTGTGAGAAGTTTTTCATTTTCATTGGAATTGCCTGTCGCTTTGCCTTTTATTAGTCTTCTAATTAGCTTGGTAGTTTTGAAATTTGAGTTTAATTTTGATACGCTGTCGGTGTAGAACATTTCACACTGAGCAAATCAAACCGTTCAGATGTGCGAATATTAAAATAGTTATGATAGAAGTCATATTTTTAATGATCTTACTAGTACGATTGACTGACTGTTAAACATCCTTACACTGACAGTTTACTTGAATTAAAATTTAGGATTCTGGCTGGTAAACATGTAAAGTTTAAACAGTGGCGTCATGCCAAGCATATCTTATTGTTTTTCGCTTTACTTTCTTGCAGATGTGGTAATCTGAATTTTGCTAGGCGAGATTTTTGTAACCAATGTAAGAGGCCTCGTCCTGCTGTTGCTGGAAGTCCTCCCAGGAGGGGTTCTCCACCACTTCATGCTCCTCCTAGACGCTATCCTGGACCTCCATTTGACCGCTCCCCAGAAAGGCCTATGAATGGCTACAGATCTCCTCCTCCTCGTCTGATGGGAAGGGATGGCCTCAGAGACTATGGACCTCCTGCTGCTCTGCCACCCCTCAGACATGAAGGTAGATTTCCAGATCCTCATCTGCATAGAGAGCGTATGGATTACATGGATGATGCCTACAGAGGGAGAGGTAAGTTTGATAGGCCACCTCCATTGGACTGGGACAACAGAGATCGTGGTAGAGACGGTTTCTCCAATGAAAGGAAAGGATTTGAGAGGAGGCCACTGTCACCTCCTGCACCTCTTTTGCCCTCACTCCCTCCTCATCGCGGCGGTGATCGCTGGTCTCGCGATGTGAGAGAGAGAAGCCGTTCTCCCATAAGAGGCGGCCCACCAGCAAAGGACTATCGAAGGGATCCGGTCATGAACCGTGGTGGAAGAGATGATAGGCGTGGTGGTGGACGTGACCGAATTGGAGGAATGTATTAGCTCAAAGTGATTTAATTAATGAAATGTATTTTGTGATGTAATGTTTAGCTTTCATTATTAGATATTGAGCTATGTAGAGTTTGAGAGGTTAGTTCATGAATCTTCATTATGGGGCTAACCCATCGGAAAACATTTTGATAGATTGAAATGCATGGTACATCGGTTTTATTTATTATTCATTCCTTCTAATCTTTTCCTCTGGTTTGTTGTTTGAAAAAGTGAAAGTATTTCCACAGCTATCCCACCATTGTTCAGCTATCCCTCAAATCAGTAGCCCCTGCAAAGGGACGTCCGGTTTTATTTCTGGGGTTAGAAAACTGCCTTCTAAATAGACACTTTATAGCACCATTATTGGTTGCTTTATTGAGTTCATAGTTGGTTACCAAATCACATATGTCGGGGTCACATGGATATTTGGCTTTGTGATGACTTCTCTAACTCGAGCGTGTCTGTAGAGAGAAATGATGTAAAATAATATATAAAAGCAAGCGGGACTCATTTAAAGAACTCGTATGTGTATGACAGATCGATGTGGATGCTCTTACAAATCAATTTTACTTACAAATCAATTTTATGTTTTTTTTTTTGTCGTCGTCGTACCAATTCTCTAAAATTTAGATAGGTGAAAGACGCTGCTATGTAAGGTCAAAGAGAACAATAAACTTCATTAAAATTTATGATAAAATTCACGTGTATCATTTCAACTGAAGTTTTTTAGATTGGAATTCAAATTACAACAAACGTGAGCTGAATTTCTTCCTTTGCAAGAACTAAAACCGTAGCATTTTATTTTATAAAATAACATATGTTTCGTACGGTATTGTTGGTTTCAAAAACATATTTTTATAAAATAGCCATATTTTTTTGGACAATTGATTTTAGAAAGGGTTCCATAAACTTCGAAAGTAATTTTATTTTGTCATAAGATCACAAGTCATACTTTAACTTAGTTATATTATTCTCAAATATAGATACAATACAATTTCATAATTTTAATTTGATGAGTACTCCAGAATCCAGATATATGTATATTCATAACATGAAACTGAAATGCAACTTGGGAATAAAGCACCACATGGTTTATCCAGTTGCTTAAGCAACAATAAATTTGTGCTGGAGGAATGCATTTGATATCCGCAAAACACACTCTTAAAAAGGGGCAAAGAACTTTAAACTACAACCTAAGCACCCAAGACACTTCAATTAGTCTCTCATGATCGGTCCGAAAAATCGAACAACCTAAGTTTTATTCTGATCTAAAAGCAAGAAAGGAGGCTTTTCATAGAAATTTTGATGAAAAGGTGTGCATCACCAATATTCAAAATTTTAAGATAATATAGCATCCCCAAGCACAAAATCAAATTTAAAAAATTGAGAATTTTCTTGCACAATATTAACTAATAGCCTATATTTTTCCACGAATCTCTAGTATATTTTCTTTCACCTTTAGACCATATTTGGATAAACAACTTAAATAAGCGCTACTAGCATAAACTTATGATACAAATGCTTATTTATAAGCTATTTCTATAAATAAAGTCAATATATTTTTATATAGACTATAAGTTGTTTTCATATGGTATCCTCTATAAAAGTATACTATAAACAGCATATAGACATATCATAAATTGTTTTCATAAACTCTCCTAAACACCCTCATAATTGTCATAACTAAGCTCAAATAAGTTAATCCAAACAGACCCTTGATGTATCTCAGAATATCTCAAGCCAGTAGTATGAACTGAAATAGCTCACAAGAAACTTGTTACTGTTGTGCCAAAACCACTTAGATGTTGTATCTACATTCATTCTCTTTAAGTTTGATGTACTTGTTGTTATGGGGGTCAATGACTATTGAGCAAGAGACACGCTGTGTGTGTTTAGTCCTCACCAACTTGCCTACAACATTTCCGCGCGACTTAACTTCAAAGACAAGCGTTAACGATACTTTGCCGTTGTCCACCGAGCTAGCTACGTCTGCACCAGCGCCGTACAATGGAACCTTGCTTCCTTGTATATTGACAGACACTGATCGACGACTCTTTCGCTGTTGATGATATTTCTTCAACTGCAGCAACATGGAATTTGACAGTAAGCATGGTGATCATCATCAGACATCAGAAGCAAAAAGCTGCTTCTTTACATTTAAGCCACTCCTTCAAAGGCCAATTTTGAACTCACTTTTGACTTATGGGAGCTTCTTAATTAAAGTAAGTTTATCAGTTTACATTTACAAAAAAGTCTTAATAAACATATAGATGTTTAGGAAAAGTTAGAGAAAACTTCTAAAAAAATTGAGACACAGGCTAATTTCAATTTATTAGAGAAGTTATTGTTTGAAAAAATCAGTTTTAAAATTATTTTAATCTTCTGTCTAAAAATGTATTTATATTATGTCCATCAAAAAAGTTCTAGCCCTGTTTGGATGAACAGCTTACTTAAGCGTTTATAGCATAAGTGCTTATCAAATAAATGCTTATGTATAAGTTATTTCTATAACAAAAGATAAAATAATATCAAACTGTTTTCAAATAAGACATAAGCTATTTTTCATAAGCTGTCCTGGTGAGCTTACAGACATAAGTTTTCCCAAACAGTTTCCCAAGTGCTTATGTCGGTAGATAAGCTCAAATAAGTCAATCCAAACAAACTAGTTTTCAATTACTTCTTCTAGAGAACTTTATCAAAATTGTTTCTAAATCAACAGGTACTGGCCGGTATCAGAATACTTACCTCACCAGTTGCAACTGTAAGATCAGAATACATAAGATTCACCGACTTGGAGCTGACATAAATGCCGAAAAAAGTTGCAGGGTTATGCACCATCATTCTCATTGAACAATTCACTGTAAGCATCTTAGTTGGAACTCCAGTGACGTCCGACCCTTCTCCAAAGTAGAAGTTATGTACTGTCAAACTCTGCAACAAGTGATTAATTATAAATAACATATAACAGAGATGAATAACAAACAAATATATGATACTTAAAAGTTTCATTCTTATACAGAAAATTTGAATATCTCACTCTTCACATAACATAGATAAACCACTAAACCAGTGTTGTTAACTAGTAGCTATAGTGGCGCTATAGTGTAGCAGAATTTGAACAAATCGCTATTGTTCTGTGATAAACTATGTACAAAATGTTGTCAAATAGCGGCGTTAATGTTATAGCAGTGTTGCGTAGAATAATTTGAAGTTGAACAAACTGCTATTTTTGCAACCTGTGATTGGCAAGAGTGTAACATAACAAGGTATCTACACTAAGCACGAAAAATGGCAGGGAAAATGAAATTTCACAATATAAGTTGGGCAGGGTATTCACAATATTCAAAAAAGTTTGCTCAAATTCCATTTGCTACCATGTTACTACTGTGCACCAATATAAGTCTACACGAGGCAAAGGATACACCACTATGTGCATGTTTGGATTCACGGGAAGTTGGGCAAAATCACGATCACACTGTAACCTCTTTGAAGCTCCAAAGTGCAACTTTTTTCAAAATCAATGTGGCATGTTGCGATTCTACCAAATTCACTGTCAATCCAAGTATGCACTTGAACAGAACGATGACATCAAACCTATACTCTATAAGCGACATAGTAAATCTATTTTGCTGAACCATAATGTCTCCTACTATGACTTCAACAATCAAGTTCAGTCACACAAATCAGTGAAACACACCAAATGATCAGATACTTTCTTGTCTCAAACATCATTCCAAGTCCAAGAGAGCTATCTATAAAAGTACATACACTAATATCTGAATTCAATTCAACACTGTTAGCGTAAAAAAAATTACACTGTGACTGTCAATCAATCGTAATCGCCAGATCATTAAAAACATCCGACTGATTGTGAATTGTTGACGGTGTATCAGAATTAGACACGTGACAACTTCCTTCTAACTATAGTAAAAAAAACATTAAAAGGTTTGTACTTTGATTAAAAACCAATTGGATAAATTGTTATTATAATTATTATATGCCTTAAAAAAATCCCACCATTTCTTTACTCAAAAAACAATTGTGAATCAAGTATCCATCTCTATAGCACTGACACTTCTAATCAACTGTGTGTCTAGTGTCTGGCACCGACACATTTGATTGCATTCAATTATATTATTTTCTTAAATTACTACTGGTGTCGATGTGTCAGTGTGGTGTCTCGTCTCAATCTCAGTGTCTGTGCTTCATAGGTATCCATTCCTTAATATAAAAAATGCAAAGAACATTCTTATACCTTAACACTGAGCTGAGGTTTGTAATGCAAGCTAGCAGCCCAAATGATGAAACAAAACAAACTAAAAACCAACACAAACCCAACAACAGCAATGAAAAACTGAACCCTCCTCGAAACTCCATTTCGATCACGATCAAAATCACCATAACCACCATTTTCTTCTTCAATCACCTTAGATCCAATCCACCCTTTATCATTCACTTTTCTATTCACTTTCTTACCCAAAAAAGAGCTATTATAACCACCAGAGATTCTACTTGAAGAAGAAGCTCTTGAATGGTGACCATAAGATTGATGTGAAGGTGAACCCATTGGACTTGGTTGCATTGTTGAAGATTTATCACCATCATGAGAAGATTCTCTTGAAGGGCTTTGGACGTAATAAGGGGTTTGTTTTTGTGATCTTGGTGATGATGGGTCGAAGCTTGTGACATCAGAATCAGTTTTTGTGTGCATGTTGTAAAAGTGATTAAGTGAATATGTACGTTTGTGAATTGATGAAAGATTGAAAATTTAATGGTGCCCAGATGAGAAAAATGCAAGCTTTTGGTTTGAATTTTTGTGGGTTGGGATGAGAATTTGCTATTTGATGGAGGAAATGATGAATTTAGAGAAATTGTTCAAAACCCTTGTTAGGGTTTGGGTTAGGGTTTTGAAGGAATTGAAATTTGAAAATTTGGACGGAATGAAGAGGTGAGAAGGTGAAAGGTGAGAAGGGAAGAATTGGGATCATGGGAAAGTGGAGTGAAGCATTGAGTTGTTTGATATGCTAAAAAATAACAAAAGACAATTTAATTTGTATGTTTCGGATCGGTTAATTATCGAATTGGTTCATGTTTTTATCATTATTGATATTTCAAATTAATCCATCTTTGATAAAAGTTTCTCAATTATGTCATTCGTCATGTGACAAAAAGATAAAAAACATGTTTTAATTGAGAAACTTTTGATAAAGACAGAGATTAATTTGAAATATCAACAAATTCAGAGATTAATATGAGAATGACTTACAAAGATAGAACCAATCTGATAGTTTACTCGTTTTTGATTTGTAAAACTAATCTAAGGATAAATAAGTTCGAGGTAAAAAAAACAAGACAAAAATTGAAACTCTTGTTTTTCATTTAATCATGTTACAATTTTTCGTTTCAAATACAAGTCGTCTAAAATTTTAAAATAGTATTTTGCCAATAAAAAATGATATAAGATAAAATGTTGTTCAATATCATAAAAGTTTGTTATGTGTTGTTCTGTCTTGTGTCCTTATGTTTAATACTTACTTTTTAACAGATCAAACGCACTTTTTAGGTGTTTGTGGTGCGGATCGGATCGATTTTCATAAAAAAAAAATAAAAAAAAAGTTAAATAATCAAAATATTATGGTTGATGTGTTGTAAAAATATTTGTTGAAGAAAATCATCTCTTAAAGTAAATCTTAGTTATCTTAATGAGATCAATCTTTACGTCGTGTATGAATATCTTTTTATTAAAAAAAAGACTAAAAATAGTTTGATTTAGCTTGGGTGATTGATTTGTTAAAATGTGAAGACACATTTTGGTCTTTAGGTAAAAAAAACGATGAACAAATTAGTCTCCAACAAAAAAAAAAATCTTGTTTGGTCTGTTATGAAAGTGAATCAAGACGCTAACGTTTTGGTTGGAAGTTTGGAAGGGAAGGGACAGTTTTGAAGAGAAAAAAAAAAGGAGTAAATGGAAGAAATAAAAGACATTAGGAGAAAAGGGTTTTGGATGTTAATTTTTTATTCATAATACAAATTCTTTATCATTTGAGGAACTCAAAAAATTGTATTGAAGAGGGTTTTGAGGGGTTTTGAAGGGCTTATATGAATTTTTCATATTCAATGTATGATGTGATGATATATATTAATCATAAGCATTAGTTTATCCTTCACTAAAAAATTGTTTTTTCAAAAAATGTGAAAGGTTTTTTCATTTTTCTATATATTTCCAATCCCCAAAACCCTTCCTTCTGCTCCGATCCAAACTCCCAAACAAAACCTAAGTCTTTCCATCAATTTCTTTGCCAAACCGGTCATTTTTCTCAGTTTTTTAACCAAGATTAGCATACGTGACTCTTCATCTTTTTTTAAGAGGGTGTGTCTCTTCTTCATCTTTTAAGTAATAATACGAGTGTGTTTTGACTTAAGATCCTCCTATTTTTTTAATCTATTCGTTTGTTCTATGTAAGTTATTAACTAAATGATCCTTACAAATTATTTAGAATTTTATTTTTAGTCCTTGCAAAAAAATCGCACTTTTTAGTCTCTGGATCATTATCCATCAACATTTTGTAGTCTTTGTAAAATTTTCCATCAGCATTTTTAATTCCTTAAATGCTAAAGAAAAATGTTACATGGACTAAAAAGTACGACTTTTTTTGTATGAACTAAAATAAAATTTTGGATATTTACAAGGACCATTTACTTATCAACCCTTATTTTTATAAGAGACTAAAGATGATAATTGCTTCTTGCAGATGACTAATCTGTACTCTAAGAGAGATTTCATCATTTAAAGAAGTTCAATATCAATATCCAT
>Ga0315915_1008735_pt1 | contig 11751 bp, 6 predicted proteins | sample MpolbnodulesMG_FD_207738 | JGI IMG/M metagenome (GOLD analysis project Ga0315915, IMG submission 207738) | Medicago polymorpha root nodule microbial communities from Los Angeles, California, United States - branched nodules | ecosystem: Host-associated > Plants > Roots > Nodule | place: USA... | reverse complement strand
CAAAATTTAGTGACGGAATTAGAGAGGGATTTCACGTTTTCCCTCACTAAATATCTCTCACTAATTTTTGTTTTTTTAGTAGTGATAAATGGATTTAATTTCTGTGCAAAATATGTTCTAACTTTTGTGAAAAGTTGGGGGAAATGGAAGAAGCGTCAATTTTACTTTTTAGGGGATAAATCCATTTATATCTAGTAAAATGATCAACGAACACAAGATAATATTTGTATCCACTGGTAGTGTTAATTGGAGAGGGTCTCCAAACATCAGAAAAAATGAGTTCAGGAGGACAACTAGTTTTTATGGACATACAGAAAATAGAAGTTCATGTTTTTTTTAATATGACACAAATTACAGAGTTTTTATTATAAAAATTTGTTGAGAGACAATATTCGAGTGAGAATTTTTTAGGAGAAATGACTGAAATGAGCATGCCAAAGAGAGGATGAGCAGGTGGTTGCGAAGGCAGTGGGAGATTGTGACCAAGGAGGGAGTCATATTTGCATCTTGATGGAGGTCTGTTGCAACGAGGTAAAGCCACGAGTTTTAAGAAAATGAGAGCTATGTCCTGCGAGAAGAGAAAGATGCGTTTGTTTGAGATGGCTTATTATTGAAGAAGTCACGACCATGAGATGGTGTTGGGAGAAGACTGTCGTTGCCGCTGCAGCATTGCAAAATTTGCAAAAGGAACTTGTATATCAGTTTGTGTTTAATGACGAAGGTAGTCATCATGAGCAAGTAGATGGCTGTGAAGCTCCTCAAAAGCAAAGGGGTGTTGACATGTGTGAATGGAGTCTTGAAGTGCCGCGATTTTAAGTGCAAAGACCATTCAGAATATGAAGGGTGAAATCATCATCTAAAAGGGTTCAATCAATAACAACAAGTTCATCCGCAAGACTTTTAAATGAGAACAACAAGTAATCGGTGATTGATTTTTCTCCCTTTGTGCAGAGTTGAAGTTTATTTTTTACGGACATAACATGAGAAGGTGATGTGTTCACATACTGAGATTCAATTGCGACTCACAAAGATCGAGCAATATCATATGAGGCAAATGATAGACTTCCTGCTTCTGTTATGTCATGGACGAAAGAGGGAAATTAATGACCAGTTAATCAATGGTGAATCACTCGGTTTATCCAAGGCTAAGGGAGATGCCATCTCAAACAATGGTGGAGGATTGAGATGGTGTGGTTCCATCAATATGGCCCATAAGTTGGATCGCAGTGAGAAGAGTTGGTGATTGGTGTTTCCAAGCGCGATAATTGCTACAAGATAGTTTAAAGATAATGGAAGCATTGAGAATGCGAGACGGATTGGTCGGGGTAGAGGTAGTGGTGGCTATAGCAGCGATAGTGAGAATGTTACATTGTTAAGCTTTCTCCGGTTGAAGCCTTTACAAAGTAAATCCACATCATGGAGACAGCAAGAATTCAACTGATCAACGATTACCTACACACAACTAATCATGATCAGTTGATTATGTGGAACTAAAGAGGTCCACCTCATTCCTCGAGCTCCCTCACTCAGTACCTGTTACATCGATGAATCCTTGTATGGTTTTGGTGTCATTAACAACGATTTCAAAGTTGTTAAGCTCAGTTTATCTGATACCATTGGGGCGAATCTTTCATTAACAGAAGTTTATAATTTAAGCACTAAATCATGGACAATAAATCTCAACTGCCCTCCTCTTACTTCGGTGACACGCCAACAACCTTCAAGATACAACACTCTTGCTAACGGTGTTTATCATTGGATTACGAATAGATGTAGTTCTGCAAACATCCTCTGCTTTGACTTTCGAATAGATGTTGTAATCAATGATCAATCTCACAGACTAAATTGGCTTTTTTTTCTCTTTCATTATTGAGTATTCTATTGTTTAGGAGTTGTTATTATCATAAAGAAGAAAATTATGCTGCAATACTCAGTTTAAATTGAACAGAGTTGCTACTTGTTATTGATTATTGTCTTCTCAAGATAATTATATGAAGAAAGCAATCCTATTCCTAGTGAGAGACTCCATTATCTTGAATGGTTTCTGTAGTATGCCTAGTTTAGTAGGCTACCTTCATCATCATTCTCACTATCCCAATCTATATTGCACACAAAATCAAAGATGCAAATAAAATCTCAATGAGACCACCTTGATGGTGTAACCATTTTCTTTTCTAGTGTTAAATGTCTAGTCTCTAAAGACCTACCATGCTTTTGAGCAATTTTACTCTTGTTTATAACATTGTTGAATTTCCTTTTCCTCGTCCCCATAGGTTTTATTTTTGCAATTCAAACACAAGTTGATTTGTCACGGGAAGCATGCTGCAAACGTGTTATAACTCAAATGATAATTAATGTAGTAGTTGGAATGTTGGTTCCAATTGATTTACAAAGAGATTGGAGTGCTCTTTAGAACCAGTAGCCACAGCTAATTTCTTCGGAGCAACATGTACACCGTGTAAGTCTATTTGACACAAAATAGTATTCCCTCGGGAACTTCTACAATACACCCACAAATTAAGGTGTATCGGTACTCTTGCTTCAAAAATCTATAAATTAAATATCATTTTTATGAAATAAAGAGCTATTTGTTGATATTTATATTTTAGAAAATATCATTTCATAAGAAAAACATCATTTCATTGTTTATAAAAATCATACTATTTTTTTTTTACATTTAAATGTAAAAAATAATCAAAATTCTCTATTATGAGTACTAAAAATTCGGAAAAATTAAATTTTATTTCGTCGACGTTTTTGGTAATTAAGATTTAGTTATTATAATTATAGGTGATAGAAAATGATTTTTCTCTTCAAAAAATAACACATTTAACTATTAATTTAATGATTTGGTATATCAATACACTCAAATTGTTGGATGTACCATAGAATTTGCCTTCCATCGGTCTCATTTTAACATTTTTCCCTCTCCCAATAGTTGTCATTTTATAGTATCAAAATAACATTTATTAATTTTTTTTACAAATATATCTTTATTTATTAAATTCACTTCACTTAACTACTCTACTGACAATAATTAATAAAGATTTTTAGTAGTAAATTATATTAAAAGACGATTATAACAAGACGGAGGGAGTGGTAGTTGACGGTGCTTGATTGCTTGTTGTGTTATGCATAGTTTTATGAGGGTGTGTTTGTTTCAAGTTTAACAAATTTATTCTTAGGAATAACATTCCTTGAAATATAAAGATGGGAATTTTATTCTAAGGTATTTAGAAAAAATATATTTGGTTAACTTTATAATATTCATAGGAACCATAAAAATAGGGATTATAATATGTAACTACATATAAATTTATTCTCATCTTCATGGGAATTTTATTCCCACCCTTTTCTTTGCGAAAATTTTCTATTCCCAGGAACATTTTATACCTGGGAATAAAATTTAGTAAACTTGTAACAAATATAGGCATATATATTTCTATCATTTTATTTCCATAAATCAACAAATATAACTTGAAACAAATGTTTGATCTTCCCAAAAAAAAAAAAAAGTTATTTGTGTGTTTGGTCTCTAATATATGGAAGAGATATGGTTTTAATATCTTGATTGGACTCTTTTTTTTTTTTTAGAGATGGACTCTAGTATTTTTGTAGTCTAAGATTCTTATTGTTTTAGTTCTTGTTACTTTTTCTCATTCAATTTAGATGATGTGGCATATTAACTGGCATGCCACATCATATTTTAGATATTACATGGCACTAAGTTGTCATTATCATATCATCATTGAATGGATGATTACGATGTTGTAGAGACAGGAAAACAAAACAAAACATAATTACAGAGATTAAAAAGATTGTAGGCTAGATTACATCAGAGGTTATTTTAGTTATTAAATTGTAATAAATTGGTTATTTAAGTTATTTTTGTACCACTTAGGTCTTTTAAGTTAATTAGTTGTAACAAGTTGATCCTATAAGTTTTTTTCCTACCAACAAGGTCATTTAAGTTATTTTACCATAACAATTTGTGGGATTTCAGATCTTAAAAATGTAAGTTACTCAGGATCTAAAAGTTACAATTAAATAACTTAAAGAACTTAAGAGCATCTCCAATGGGGGTCCTTACTTAACAAGGACAACTCCCCGTTGAGGACCCCTCGTTGGAGGAAGAAAAATGAGTTCTTATTAAGCAACATATAAGGATTCTCTCTCTCCTAGACAACTAACGGATCCCACGTTTAAAAGAAGTAAGAAAATATGCACTAGTTGGTCTCACTTGACACTTACAAAAGAAGTAATATTTAAGTACTTTAAATTTGAGTCTTTATTAGTGAGACTTATTTAAGTTAGTGGGATATATTCAAGTACTTTTAATTGGAGTCCTTATTTATTTATTTTTTGGAAAGGCAAAATCAAGTGCATTAAAAATGGTACCAGTAGTACCAAAAAAAGAATTACAATGTACAGAGAAGAAAACCAAAACACAACACCAAGACTACTAAGAACAGACCTCTTCAAACCAGACTAAACAGAACTACAGAAGCATATAGCAGTCCACAAACAACAGAAGGCAGCTACCAACAAGACACTAAAAATAAATCAGTCAAACCCCAATTCAGCACCTACACCAATAAGATAACAAAAACCGATGACATCACCAAGAAAACGAACAAAAGCCGCAAAAAGTTCACTCCAAAGTTGACACAGAACTCTCGGTGCCAGAAATCCAATGAGATATATTTTCATTGAAGTCATTGAGTCTTTAATAGATACTTTCATTAAAATATTATAAATAAGTGATGTATACACGTGGAGTCCGTTTAAGGAGTCCCTATTAATGTACTATCATTATGGATGCTCTAAGTGTTACAAACAATACTTAAATGATTAACTTGTTACGATTAAATAACTTAAAGGACGTAAGTATTATAAAAAAATTTAAAAAATAATTTATTACAATTAAATAACTTAAATGATATCCAATGCTATAATATAGCCAAAACTATATTATAGGGACAAAAGATAGAAATTATCAAAAAAAAAACCTTTAATTTTAGTTTTCAACAACTTCAACGATTGCACGCGAAAGTTTTTCTTGAGTTGTAAAATAATCTGCTTCTAATTTGTATTCTCAATTATTTTGAGTTTTCCTTTATCTTTGAGATTGTTGAGTTTTCGTGGCGTCTGAGGTTCGAACCTCAAACCTTACATATATTATATATTGTATCTATCAACTGATATAAGTTCACGAGGATATCTTTAGGTTTTATTTATCTTAATTGTCAAAAAGTTTGTTTTTAGAGAAATTAATTAATTTTCAATACCACTCATTAAAGTAGGGTACGGTATAATATTTTTTATTTTGAAGGAGTACGCTATAATATTTGTTTTCAAAAGTAGTAATGACATAATATATGATACACTTTTTTTTTTGGTACAGCATGATACATTTTAAGGTTAATAGTGTTTTTCACCATTTTAATATATGTTATTTTCGGTTTTCGTCTTTATAAAATTTTCGGTATGATTTGCATCTTCGTAAAAAAAAAAAAAAATCCAGAATACCCCCCTCTCCAATCTAACTTACCAAATTTGCTTACATGGCGCTGATTTGGCTTTTTTTAATTGGCCACGTGTAAAAAAACATTTCCACATCATATTTTTAAAAAAAATTATTCGAAAATTAATTTAAAAAAATCCAAAAAATCATAAAAATATTCAGATTTTTTTCCAAAAATTTTAAAAATCGAAAAAAGTTAAGATTTTTTTCTAAAATAAAAAACATTAAGATAAATCAAAAAATATAATCAGATTTTTTTAAAAATTAAAAAGATTTTAAAAAATTCTAGAATTACAATTTAAAAATACAAAAAAATCAAGAAAAGGTCATATTTTTTTAAAAAAAATCTGGATACCAATTTAGAAAAAATTCAGATTTTTCATTCGAAATTTTTTAAAAATTCTTAAAAAAAAAAGGTCAGATTTTTTAAAAAAAAAAATCAGGAAAAAAATTTAATTTATAAAAATCTGGATACTAATTTAGAAAAAATTCAGATTTTTTATTCGAAAATTTTATTAAAATTCCTGATTTTTTTTCTAATTTTTACAATTTTTTTATTATAGCCCCAAAATGGATTTTTCTTAGAATCATTAGCCAAAATCGTAAAATCTTTATAATTTTGTTAAAATAAAGATTTTTTTTTCAATATTTTAATTTCGAAAAAGATTTTATAAAAATTCTGAAATAAAATTTTTGAAAAAAAAATCTGAATTTTATCTAAATTTGTATCCAGATTTTTAGAATTTTTTTTTGTAGAAAATATTTTAAAAAACTTTTTTTGAAAATTTGCTTTTTTTGTATTTTAAAAATTAAATTCCAGAATTTTTTAAAATCTTTTTTATTTCGAAAAAAATCTGATTATATTTTCTAATTTTTTAAATTTAAAAAAAAATCTTATAGTTTTTTCTTATTTTTTTAATTTTTGAAAAAATTTTTGGCAATAAATAAAATTTCAAGATTTTTTTTAAAAAAAATTATTTATTATTTTCAAAAATTAATTTTCACATTTTTTAAATTAATATAAATGAATTTATATTATTTTTTGGATTTTTAAAAATAATAAAATATGATGTGGCCAATTAAACAATAAAAAGTCAAGTCATCTCCACATAAGCGAATTTGGTGAGTTGGACAGGGGAGGGGGGTTTTCTGAAGAATTTTTTTTTTTTACGAGGTTGCAAATCAAACTGAAAATTTTATAATGGCAAAAACTGGAAATAGCATATATTAGAGGGGTTGAACACTATTAACCTTGCATTTTATTATTTGGTTATATTAGGATAAGTATCCTGAAATAAGATAATTGAATAAATATATGATTACACTTTTAGTAAATATTTTTTTAATAATTTCAATTATATATATAACTTAAATATTGATATAATTTCAAATGAAAAATATTGCATATAGTCTATAAAGCTATTGTTTTATTATTTTAAAATACTTTTTTTTACCCAAATTACTATTTTTATAAGTTTTAATTATAATTTATATGATTTAATCTAATTTTTTATTTTAGGTTATACTTTTGTTTTGCATTTTTGGATATTTCGATATAGGATAAATTACACCGAGCCTTGAAGTTATTTAATTGTAATAAATTGATTCAATAAGTTTTTTTGTACCACTTAGGTCATTTAAGTTAATTAATTGTAACAAGTTGGTCCTTTAACTATTTTTTCGTAACACTTAGGTTCTTTAAATTATTTAATTGAAACACTTAGGCCTCAAATAACTTGCATTTTTAAGATTTGAAATCCCCTAAATTGTTACGGTTAAATAACTTAAAGAACCTAATTAGTACGGAAAAAAACTTAAAGGACCAATTTGTTACAATTAATTAACTTAAAAGACCTAAGTGATACGAAAATACTTAAAGGACTAATTTGTTACAGTTAAATAACTTAAAAACTTCTAGTGTAATTTAGCTTTCGATGTATAATAAACTAGTAAGAGACTCGTGTATTCGTATGAGACACGTAATTTTGCGATAATTATATACAAAATAATTGCATTGGTAATATTGTGAAATGTTTAAATATAGTAAATGAAAATTATTATCATTAATTTACTCAAAAAAATTTAGGCTTAATTGCAGTTTTAGCCCCCTAACTTTCCCAAAGTTGCGATTTTGACCCCCTAAGAAAAAAAACTACAAAACAGCCCCTAAATTTTGCAACTGTAGCAGTTTTGGCCCCCCAAGGCAAAAAAATAAAATAAAAAATAACATGTGGCACCTCACTTAGGGTGCCACGTCAGCTTAGACCGATTCAATATCAGTCTTGGGGTCCAAAACTGCTACAATTGCAAAACTTAGGGGGCTGTCTTGTAGTTTTTTTTCTTAGGGGGCCAAAATTGCAACTTTGGAAAAGTTAGGGGGCTAAAACTGCAATTAACCCAAAAATTTATTAGTAGTAAAGTAATGTTTCTATTAAAAACAAACTATATGCAAAAATTTATTAAATATTTGCACCGCGCCTGTTGCAGAGTTTATTTGCCTATATATACAAAAGCAAATTTTTATTTACCGATATGAGATGAATAAAAAAATTATTGTTATGAAAAAATTGATATGATAAAATTTTGAAAACTTGTGACTATTTTCAAAATATCAATATTAATGTAGTGTTTCAATTTAATATTTTGTTATTTTATATGCAAAACATTGTTATATATTTTTGTCGCGCAGATTTTATGTGTTTATATTTACGAAGACAAATTTTTATCTACTGATCTGAGAAAGTTGATATGATAAATTTTTGAAAACTCATGACTATTAAATATTTGTAGCGTACTCGTTGCAAATGTTATGTGATTATATCTGTGGAAGCAATTTTTTATGTATCGATATGAGAATGTTTTGAAAACTTATGATTATTTTCAACATATCAACATTAATGTAGTATTTCTATTCAATAATATTTTATATGCAAACCACGTTAAATATTTGCATCACACTCGTTGCAGATTTTATGTGCTTATATATGCGAAACCAAATTTTTAAGTATTGATATGAGAAAATCAATGTGATAAAATTTTAAAAAACAATATATCTTAGTTTGTTGACTCGTCGAGTAGTAGCTGAAGACAAAATGTGATTGTTTATAACATTCTGTCTTAGTTGGTTATTTGAGGGTAAATAATTGTTTAAACTGAACCTGTAATATACATGAAGTTTGAAAAATGATCATGTGAAGATAAAAACACATATTCTATTGAGATTCTTCGTATTTTGACCTTGTAATATAAGCAGAGTTTAGAAAAGTGGTCTAGAGATTGAATTTTTTGTGTTTTGGGGTTGGTTTGTGCATAATGTGATGTTCAAATTTCGGTTAGAATTAAAGAATTTGGATTTGAAGATTGAAGGTGTTTTGTTGATTTGTTGTTGTTGGAGACTTGCGACATGTTTTTAATTGTGTTTTGTTGACTTCTTGTAAGTGACTTTGTTTATGCTTGATTAGACCATATGAGTGTAACTAATCTTTTTCCGATCATATCAAGCCCTGTTATGTGAACCACATGTTCTTCTAAACAATGACGAGTATTTATGAAGTAGTTTATTAAACAATTTAAAGAATGTGTAGTGTTATTTGAACAACCAGTTGATTGACAATTTATGGGACGATCATTATTTACAAACAAAAAGTATGCATTTGCACAAAAATTACAACAGTAGAGAAATAAAGTAAAAAATATTGTGAGTATGAGAGAGAAAATTGTCACAAAATACATGTTCAGATATCATTTTTCTTAAGGTAAATAGTTTTTTTCTTCTTCTTCATATGTTTATCATTTTATTTAGCTTTAAATTCATTATGATTTATGTTATAGACTTTTAAATAGGCCTTCATGTTGTTGAAACTTGCAAGCCAATGAAATATGTTTTTAAATAGGTTGTAAGGTTGGTTGAGCCTATGTAGAAGTAGGTAAAAGACATTAACATGATATAGGTATGTAAAAAGACTCTTAGGTCAGACTTTTTAAAAGGTCATGCTAGAAGGAGAGAAAGAAAAGAAAAAAAAAGGCATGTGTAAGGTCATAGGTCAGACTCATACTTGCAAAAAAAAATTATAAATAAGACTCAGAGCTATTAAAGTTTGGTCTGACTTAGCCTATTCCTACCCTTAGTTGGGGGCGGGGGCATTCAATTGGAACTAGGATTGTAAGGTATTTTAAAAAACTTTTTTATGAATCAAATAATCAAACTCAAATGGTTAATTATTATCATCATTGACAAATTTTTAGGTGGAACAATTCTTGATAAGACTTTACTTACTTTTGAACGAAACTTGGAATTACAAACCCTTTTACTCTAAGAATGAGAGGGTTGACACACAAAAACAAATTTTTTCTATTATAAACGTTTCTTTTTTTCACATTCAATCATGACTCCTAAATAATTCTTGGAATCTAGTCATTACTATGAAGATTTTTTATGGATGGCATCAAAATACTACAGTGTTTGATTCATATTTTTCGGTGTTTAAAATATTAGGTTAAATATGTTTTTAGTCGTTATATTTTGTGTCTTTTTAAAGAATAGTCTCTACATTTCATTAAATGTTTTTAAAATCATTACATTTTATCTCCGTCATCAAAATTAGTCTCTGCTGTTAATTCTCTAACGGAATACTGATGTGACAGTTATTGGGTCCCAATTATTTTAAGGTTAAATATGTTTTTAGTCTCTACATTTTTCGTGACTTTGAAAAATAGTCCTTACAGTTCAATAAATGTTTTTAAAATCCTTAAAATAATAAGGACTATTCTTCAAAGTCACGCAAAATATAGGGACCAAAAACAATAATTAGGACTCATTAACTGCCACATCAGCATTCTTAGAGAATTAACAACAGAGACTAATTTTGATAACAGAGATAAAATGTGAGGATTTTAAAAACATTTAATGAAATGTAGAGACTATTCTTCAAAGGGGCACAAAATGTAAGGACTAAAAACATATTTAACTCTAAAATATTTATAGATATTAAAAAATTTCAAAATTAGCGCACAACTATTTGTGGAATTAGTATTTGTAGGATAATTATTGGTCAGATTGTATTTATCTCGCAAACAAATTTTAGACTATCATTGTCTCATTCCCCTAAGAGAACTGGATGGTTAACACCAATTTTGTTTTCTTTTTCTATAAAAAAATATAGACTTAATTACAATTTTTCTCTTCCTATTTTCATTCACTCATGGAATTAGTACCTCAATTTTAAAATCACTTAGTTGTTGTCATGTTTTTTTTCCTCAAAAACAATGAGGTGGCATATTTTAAAGGTTTAAATATGTCACTGGTCTCTGCAATTTCACAAGATTTTGACATTGGTCTCTATAATTTTTTTGTTTGACATTAGTTCCTGCAGATTTTGGCATTGTTTTTATAACTATTCTCAATAAAAATAATGAACAAAATAATAATAAAAACATAAAAATATCGTTGAAATTATTTTCTTTTTTAAAAAAAAGTCAGGGACCAATACCAAAGTTTAGGGATTGATATAAAAAAAATGCTGAAAGTGCAGAACTAATGATATTTTTAAGTCAAAAAATCATGAATAGAATTTTTTTTTTTGAAGAGGCTAAAATGAATTATATTACCACCGCTAAAAAAGCGTTTCTAGCACAAGGTGTGCTAGGAAAAAACAATGTCAATCCGGAGTATAAACAATAATTACAAGGCTAAAGCCAGCACCCAGAGGACCACAATAGAAACAACAGAAAATTAGCCTATGCCTAAAACGGTAAACAGTTTAAGCCACCAACCATGATAATTGAAAGGAAGAGTAATAAGTTAATGACTTTATTTAGTCCACCACCTGCATAATTGAGCTTTCTTTTGCATTAAAAATTATGTTGTTTCTTTCTTTCCATATTTTCCACACTGTTGCAAACCAAATAACCTGTAATATCGAACGCCTTGACTTAGCAGCCCCACCAAAATAACTGAATTGGTGCAAAAAAAACCTGCTAAATCAAACGGTAAAACAGCAGAGACACCAAGCCACCGAAAAAATGTGATTCCAAACAGAACTGAAGCGGTTACAATGTAAAAATAAATGGGCAGATGTTTCTTGTAGGTTGCACCCACCCACACAATTTTGAGCACCAATGTCAATAACACGACGGCGTGAAAGGTTATCCTTGGTAGGAAGCCGATCACGAAACAGACGCCACGCAAACAACACCACCTTCTAGGGTACATCCTTATGCCAAAGAGA
>Ga0315915_1008731_pt1 | contig 11755 bp, 3 predicted proteins | sample MpolbnodulesMG_FD_207738 | JGI IMG/M metagenome (GOLD analysis project Ga0315915, IMG submission 207738) | Medicago polymorpha root nodule microbial communities from Los Angeles, California, United States - branched nodules | ecosystem: Host-associated > Plants > Roots > Nodule | place: USA... | reverse complement strand
TTTTGGCTTGACAAGATGCTTCTGACTTTATTACTGATTGCATTACCAAGAATAAACTAGGTTGGCATAGTTTTAGATATTGTAACTAATCTATAGAGTTTTGGCCTAGTCTCCTCCTTTTGTTATTTTTATCTCTCTCTCTCTCTCTATATATATATATATATATATATTTTGGGGATGGTTAACACTTTGCTTCCTCCCTTTTTTTGCTAAAAGAAAAACAACATACAAAAAAAAATTACAATAAAAGAGATGGTGAAGGAAATTTACAATTTTTATCTTCATGACTAAATGTATTTTTAGTCTCTTTAAATAAACTAAATTTCAGTTTTAATCCCTTTAAAAACTTCCTTAGATTTTTTGCCCCTCTAAACTTTTTGCTTTCAATTTTAGCCCCTGATTTTTTTTACAAAATTTCATGTATCGTGTTTCAAACGACTTTTTTTTATGACATATAATTCATAAGATTTTAAAATATCATTAGTTTAGTACATGAAAAATGAAATCGTCTATAACGTCAGATGAAAGATGAAATTATTGAATTTAAGATCAAATAGTTAAATTATTAAAGTAATGATTTTTTTGGTCTTGTTAATGATATGTAAAAAAAACCGTCGTTAGGAACACGGAACGCGAACTTATGTTTAAAAAATAGGGACTGAAATTGAAAACAAAAAAATTTAGAGGGACAAAAAATCAAAAGAAACTTTTATAGGGACTAAAATTGAAAGTTGATATATTTAGATGGATTAAAAATATATTTAACTCTTATCTTTATAATCTTTATCTTTATCTTTATCTTTATAGTATACATTTCAGAGTTTATTTTAAGCAAACTATTTCAAGATGATGCTCATGTAGGGTGTACTCATCATCAAAATATGACGTGTCATGATGACTAGTGTTTTATAGTCTTTTTATCTTTTATTTTAGAATTCTATTGAGGATAAACATGAGTTACTAATAGTTTTTGAATTGGGTCCTTGTGTCTTGTAATTTTTTAACTAGACAACTCTATAGGGTGTTATAATCTTTTTGGTATAGATCATTGGGTTGATCAGAAACCACCTTTAAAAGTTACGAAAGCATGAAGACCAAACACAATAAAGATTTTGAAGTCTAGACAATTTGAGAAATTTATAAATAAAAAAAAGTTTAATATCAAGAATCAAGATATAAAAATTAAATATAAAATAAGAGAGTTAGACAAAAAAAAAATTTTTTAAATATGAGAGGGTCGACAACTTGGTATCTTATTCCCTAAAAAAAAACTTGGTATCTTATTATTGTCATATATAACGACTTACTAGCAATGTACAATTTTTAAGAGGCTCACCATGTCCCACTGTATTTTGGCTTTTATTACAGATGCGAAGGATTTTGTTGTTATTCAATATAATGATTGAAAGTTTATAAAAAAATTATTTTTCTTGGACATTATAACACTGGAGAGAGCTGCTCTATGACTTCTAATCCTTATAAAATAATTGTCATGAACACTCAAAACACAAAAGTCGTGTCTGGTACCGAAGTCTGCCAATAAAAAAATCTCAACTAGCACAGGATTTGAATGGGTCATTAAAGAAGACGTATTTTGGCATCTGTGATGTTGCTTGTTGCAGGTGCAGTGTTTCTGATCTTTATAAATGTAATCAGGGTTGATATTGTATATTTTTATGTATCAGGTGAATTAATAAAGTTATACATTTTTTATTATTTAAATGTGTTTTATCCATTCTAAAAAAAAAAAGTGTTTTATCTTGTATTTTTGTTGCAAAAGATTCATGCGCAATTAAAGTTTCTTTAAAAATATATTTTTAATAAATTTAATCAAACAGTTAAATTTTTTTATATAATATTAACTACTAAGTAAAAATAATAATTTTAGCATTTTTGACATATGTTTTTCTATCATATGCAAATTTGCACATGTTAAAGAATTTAAAATAATAATTTTACATTATAACTTGTACATTTTGTATTTAATATATAACTTTTGGGTCTCGCTAATCAGTGTCTTCAAGGCAATAGTTAAGGAAACTATAAATAAAAAATTTGCCTTAAAAATATAAGTTTTGACTATTAATTAAATAAGAGAAATGTTAACGAGTACCCGTGGACACTCTTTAAGCACTTTAAATAGTAAATTTTTAATAAAAAATTGTGTATTAAATCACTTTTTATAAAGATTTGGTTGCTTAACTGATGTCTTGAGAGCATCGGTTAACATTCTCTATAAATCAATTGCTGTTTTTCACCTTAGTTGCTAACATGTGAAAGGAAAAATTGATTAAAAAAAAACATGTGAATGGACAAACCCGTTTGACATTTCTGGTGCCTACTTATTTCGATGTGTTTATCTTTGGTCTGTTCAATTTTGTTTTTTTAGATAAGACGTAAGCAATACTACAGTAAAGAATGCCTAGAATTCTTCTACATTAATTGCACCGACACTAAAGTCCAAGCACTTGTACTTGCCTCATGCTTAATTTTCTTTAATTTCTTCTAAATTTTATGCGTTAATTTATGTTGGAGTGGTGGTGAACCTTGGTGTATCAGGTCCCTTTAAGGATGTATATTTGATCATTGTATTGAAAATCTTCTAATTGTGTAGTCTATACGTGTGCTTAAATATGATTAAATAAGTTCAGTTTTTGATATAAAAGTTGTGATCTACACCATCCGATCACTGTTATAAACAAAACTTTATATTTTAGATTTATTCAATTAATAATATATATAGTCTTTACTCTTTATTATAACCATATACATTATTTATTGAATAAATCTAAAATGTTAATTTTAGACAATAGTAATAGAAGGGTGTATATTATTAATATTTTAAGATTTCAGTCGAGACGTGGTATCCTAATCCTAATTTCTTAAAGGTTAAAGATCATTAATTCGTTGTTACTTTTATGCTTTCAAAGATTCACATAATTACGCACACCGGGATTGAATCCTATATATATGAATGTGTATACCACAAAAAGGAAAAGCATAAGCAATAAGTCATGGACCGCCAAGCACTTCTACTAGTGATTACCTTTGTAAGTGCAACCATTCTCATCTTCATTCTTAGAAAATCAAAACAAATCCAAAATTCTACTAAACTTCCACCAGGGCCATACCCACTTCCCATCATAGGAAACATCTTAGAACTTGGCAAAAATCCACACAAGGCACTCACAAAACTCTCAAAAATCTATGGACCAATCATGACATTAAAACTAGGAAGCATAACAACCATAGTGATCTCATCCCCACAAGTAGCCAAACAAGTCTTACATGACAATTCCCAAATCTTCTCAAATAGAACTGTCCCACATGCAATCACTGCAGTTGATCATGACAAATTCTCAGTTGGTTGGGTTCCAACATTAGCTTTGTGGAAGAAACTAAGGAAAAATTGTACAACAAAAGTATTTTCTACAAAAATGCTTGAGTCAACCAAATTTCTTCGCCAACAAAAGTTGCAAGAATTATTGGATTATGTGAATGAAAAAAGCAACAAAGGTGAGGTTTTTGATATTGGTGAAGCTGTTTTTACAAATGTCCTTAATTCAATTTCAAACACTTTGTTCTCTATGGATTTGGCACATTCCACACCTGATGAGAAGTCTCAAGAGTTTAAGACCATTATTTGGGGTATCATGGAAGAAGCTGGTAAGCCTAATATTTCAGATTTCTTTCCAATTCTTTGTCCATTAGATCCACAAGGTTTGTATGCAAGAATGACAAATCATATGAAGAAGTTGTGTGAGATTTTTGATGGAATTATTGAAGAAAGAATTTGTTCAAAAGATTCCAAAGGTGATTATGAGGTTTGCAATGATGTGTTAGATTCACTTCTTAATATTAATATTGGAGAAGCAACTTCAGAATTGAGCCGCAATGAGATGGTGCATCTTTTTTTGGTTAGTATTGATTTTTCTTTATAAGAGAAACAAACAATTTTTTGTTTGTTTATCTTAATGAAAACTAGTCATCAAATTTTTTTTTTATAGAGAAACTACTCATTTAAATTAAAACCGTTTTAGATTTTATCTTGTAGAAATATATAATAAATGTATTTTCTCCGCATACAAGAGTCACTAATCGATCTGTAGAAAGAAAAAAAAAAAGACTCAGTGATCGAGTTTCTGACTAATTTCTTAAGCTGCCCTAATTGTTTCCTTCCTTACTTTACATCCATTTGGTTCGTTGTAAAGTAATTTGAACATTCATTTGGTCTTCACATTGATTGTAGGCATTTGGACACATTTTTGACTTTTGATATCCGGTTAGTTTTGGTTTGGAACACTTTAGACATTAGCTCATATTGTTTGTTACAATTTTGATTTACTCACAAAAATTAGCAAGTTATTCTATGAATACGCATTTAAATCAATAGTTTTTTTTGACTGTGTTTGATATCCTGTTAATTTTGGTTTTGACAATTTAGACAAAAAAAATTTTTTGGGTTACATTGTTGTTATCCACTTTTGACATTTGCTCATATTGTTTTGTACACATCACTTTCAATTTTGATTTACTCACAAAAAGTTAGCAAGCTATTTTATTAATACTCATCTTTTGCTAACATCATAGGCTATATTTAATTGAATTTGAAAATTATATTTTGTCAGGACTTATTTGTTGCTGGGATTGACACAACATCAAGCATGATTGAATGGACTATTGCTGAGCTACTACGTAATCCTGACAAATTAACAAAAGTAAGAAAAGAGTTATGTCAAACAATTGGCAAAGGTGAAACCATTGAAGAATCACACATTTCTAAGTTACCTTTCTTGCAAGCAGTTGTGAAGGAAACCTTTAGGATGCACCCACCAATTCCATTTTTGCTACCTCACAAATGTGACCAGCTTGTGAACATATTAGACTTTAATGTGCCAAAAAATGCACAAGTATTAGTCAATGTGTGGGCAATGGGGAGAGATCCAACCATTTGGAAAAATCCAGATATGTTTGCACCTGAAAGATTTTTGGAGTGTGACATTAACTATAAAGGTAATAATTTTGAGCTTATACCCTTTGGGGCTGGTAAAAGAATCTGTCCAGGATTACCATTAGCTCATAGAACTATGCATTTAATGGTGGCATCCCTTCTACACAATTTTGAATGGAATCTTGCTGATGGGCTAATACCAGAACAAATGAACATGGACGAACAATTTGGATTAACCTTAAAGAGGGTCCAACCTCTTCGAGTTCAAGCTATTTCATCAGCTTAAGGAGATATGTATTTCTATAGATATGTGACAAGGGAAAAAGAGAATATGATTTACAGTTGGGTCACAATTGTTGTTGTAAATTGCACTTGATGTCGCGGTTGTAATTACGCTGCAAAATAGTTTATATTGTGGTATGCAAACAACTTTAGTCGATTTCGTTGCAGTTGCGATCACGATATCATTGGCGAGATCACTAAAATTGTTATATACAGTTGCATACTACAATTTAAAACCAGTCACTTCCATTTTATTTTTTAATAAGTGATGTTGTTATAGTCATATAACAACATCTTCTGTGATTGTTGCACAATCATAGTTTTCAATTTCAGATCTAAGAGCACCTTCATCTAAAAACTGTGTAGGACGCTCGAGAGAATCCAAACATAATAAAGTGACATTGTAGAAGTGTTATGCTAGATTCTCCGTGGACTTCAACTTCAATTATTATTAGTTGTGCATGAACCACATGCTTATGCTTTTATAACAATAATTTTATTTTTCACATGTTGACATGTACATAAACTGAGTCTGATGGTGATGATATGAGTCTCTTTGAATTTAATTAGTTGCTATGATTTTGAATTTCACATTGATAATGTAGCGGTGTGAAAACTTTTAATGAAGAGCTATGTCTTTCTTGTTGTTTGGCACTTTGTCCTATCTTACAATTAATTTATACCAAAATATGCATATAACATTTATAAATCTAAACATGATAGTATATACAATCGAGTAAATACCCAAATTCGTCTTTGAATTTGTAAGGACCAGCCAAATTCGTCCCCCATTTTTTCGAAATATCAAATTAGTCCCTGAATTTTACAGACGTCCATCAAATTCATCCCTCCGTTAGTGAGGGTGACGTGTCGTCCTGAATGTTGTGTTGTGATGTCCATGTGTCATCCAATTAACCACGTGTACAAGGACCAATTTGATGGAAACGTTACAAATTTCAGTTTTAACTTTTCACTTTCAATTTTTTTTAATGTTTTTCCTCTTTTACCCCTCTTTTAAGGATCGATTTGATAGTAACTGTAATAATTTAGGGACTGATTTGATTGAAAATTTTAGAAATCTAGGGACTGATTTGGTCGATTTTATTGCAGGGAGTGAGTACAAGGAGATATGACATAAGATGACCAGTTATTTCAACTGAGAAGTCTATGCAAATAACTGAGACATTGGATAACAGTTTTTTTTTCTGCAAAAGTAAGTTCGAATTTTCTGTAAATCAATCAATCTGTCCTTGGAAATTTTGTCATTTTTGGTCAAATTAGTCCCTGCTTGCGTGACATACGACATGGTAAGCCTTGTGAGAGGTTAACAGTACACGTCACCTCCGTTAACATGTTAACTTTAACAGAGAGACTGATTTAATTGACATTTGGTAAATTCTAGAATAAAATAGACATTTCAAAAAATTTGAGGACGAATTTGGCTGGTCTTGCAAATTCAAGGACCAACTTGGTATTTAATCATATACAATCTGAAGTCAATTAAATATGTTTGAGTTTTCAAATATTTTGGCTCCACCTATCTCCACTAACACTAAAGCGGTCTATCTCCGTTTTTTTTTTTGACAAATGGTCTATCTCTATGTTATGTTTGACTTAATAATATATTTTATATACTTACGTTTAATAATAAAACTGTATGATGTCATGTTTTCAATCTGATCCCTGCTTTGGCATTGTCTTACCCCAAAATTGATTTTGAGATTCAAAACCATTGCCCATCATAATAAAGGACCACAGGGTGGCCTTTTGACTACACCGTAGGTTATGTCCATATCCATAGTATTTCTTTGACAGATAAATATTTAGTTTCAAGATTACGTTTTGTTTATTTATGAACATGTACGAATGATGCTACTAGAAAGAAAATGCGGTGTTCGCGTGAGCTTAACTCATCTGATAAAGGATAATGCATAATATAATTCGGAAAATATAATCCGGACAGAGTTTCAGGCAAAACAGAGTTTCAACCAAAACAGATGGCTTCTGCCTCTGTGCTGATGCAGCTCGGATTATATAATATGGACTGCTTTAAAACATTCCGGATTATATAATTCGGAAACATCCTTTTTCACCCCAAACGTCGACTTTCTACGGGGTGATTGACACTTTTCGGATTACATAATCCGGAATGTGCAAAACCAGTCCGAATTATATAATCTGAATCCACCCAATGCACTTTGGTATCAAGAACCTTCAGGGTGCTTCAAGTTCCGAAATCCACAAAATTGTCTGGATTATATAATTCAAAAGTAGTTCGGATTATGTAATCTAGACTAGGGTATTTTTTTTAAAAAAAAAATAGGGCGCACTAGACTCCAGCAGGGTGGAAAAAGTAATAGTAGTTGGAAACATGTTAGAACTTGGCAAAAACCCACACAAGGCACTCATAAAACTTTCTAAAACCTATGGACCAATCATGACATTAAAGAAAATTGTTATTCACACAAGTGTTTAAGCTGAAACACACTAGTAAAAGATCAAAATGCCCCTCGGCAGTTAACTACCGCCAGTTTCAATTTCCTCGGCAGTTAACTGCCGCCGGTTTCCTTTTCCTCGGCAGCTAACTGCCGATGCGTCCTGAAGCCTATGAATTGGCAGAAGCTTTAGTTTCTGTACCTGTTATGTGTTTTAAACACATAACACAACCTATTTCAATATTTTCACATTAACAACAATAATAAATTATCACATTTGATTCAAAATAAACGCAAATTACCACGATGAAATAAAAATGTACCAACATCAGTTAAAATACATAATGTCAACCAAATAATAAATTTTTTAATTCACACCATAACACTCCATGTGTTCCAACAATCTCCCACTTGAATTTAAAAAATGAATTAGAGGTTTCTATTAAGATAGCATAAGCCAAGGTGTCTTACGACTTGAACCTTTGCTTTTCTAAGATTGTGCATAAGCAAAGGTGTCTACGACATGAACCTTTGCGTAGTGCATAAGATTCAGGTTTTACTAGAGTGACTCGTAGTCTTGAACTCTATCTCTAACATAAAACCACACACAACCTTTTCTTAGATGTAATATCAAAAAGTCCATGCATTAAAGGTCTTGCACGTCAATCTCAGTTTAGTGAACGCTCTAGGAATTTTGCCTATAGAATTCGATAGGAAGCGGCCCCCACTTCCACATTCACAAAGGTGAGTCTATCAAGAGTACTCTTGTAGCTAGGTACTCCACTCCACATAGAGTATAGATCTCATTAAGAGTTTCTATCATCTCAACCTCTTATCGCTTCAGGAATCATGCTTCTTATTATTTATTATAGCATGTTCAATTCATATCACTTGACAACTTTTTATTACCCATTGAACCTTTTTCTTGGGATCTCCAGTCATTTAGGTCGGGTTACCATCATTAGTGATTCCATAGGCACCAGTCCCATCTTCATTGATGCGTTATGGACTTTCTCTCTAGCTAGTCCTTTCGTCAAAGGATTGGCTAAATTTTCATTGGTGTGTTCATGACCCACTCTTACAGCCCATGTGTAGAGCATCTCTCTAACAATCCTGTTCTTATGACATATTTGTCATCTCTTACCGTTATAATAACGATTCTCGATTTTTGCATTAACCACGGTACTATCGCTATGGATCAACATAACTGCAATTATTTTCCCATAAGGGAATCTCTATTAGTAAGCATATTAATCAACTTGCTTCCTCACTAGCTGTTTCTAGTGCAATCTTCTTAGACTCCAAAGTAGACTGAGCCAATATATTTTGTTTCTTACATTTTCTAAGAGACAACTCTTTCAAAGATATTCCAATCTGCATATGTGTATCCTTCCAGGACATCAGAAATCTATGATAATGTAATCCAAGGTTCATGGAGTCTTAGGTCCCTATCAATAGCATGTCAGTGCTCATTACTAGGTCTACTGACAAATCTGCACAACATTCCCATGACACAGGCAACGTCGGGTCTAGTGCAATCAATGACATACTTGAGGCTACCAATGATGCTCTCACTAGTGTTCTTAAATAGTTTTTCACCTAGATCATATAGTGTGCAAGCAGGTTTGCAGTCAAATTATTTATATTTCCTCAAGATCTTCTCAACATAGTGAGATTGATTCAAGGAAATTCTATTTTCTGACCTAGTAATTAATACCCATAATTACAATATCTTCTCTGAGGTCTTTCATATCAAAGTTGTTAGACAACAATGATTACAGAGCATTCACAACATGAAAGTTTGAACCAAATATGAGTAAGTCGTCTACATAGAGACATATGATTGTGCAAATGTTATTATCAAATTTATAATAAATATCTTTGTCACTTTCATTCACTTTGAACTCATTTCTTATCATTAAGTTGTCAAACTTTTCATGACATAGCTCAGAGACCTTTTAAGACCATACACAGGCTTATCTAACTTGCAGACCTTAGTTTCTTGCCCATGGACTACAAAAAATTCAGGTTGTTCCATATAGAATTCTTCTTCAAGTTCACCGTTTTTAAAAAAAGCGATTTTAACATCTATTTGGTGTATTTTTAAATTATGAATGGCAGCAAGATCAATTAGTACCCTTATGGATGTTATCCTTGTGATTGAAGAAAAAGGCGTCGAAGAAATCTATATTTGTTTCTTTGTCTAAAAACCCTTGGCTACAAGGCGAGCCTTGTATTTATCAATAGTTTCATTGTGTTTTATTTTTCAAAATCCATTTACAACATATCGGTTTGCAACCGAAAGGCAAGTCTACCAAATACTAGGTCTTGTTAGACTCTAGAGAATCCATATCGTCTTTTATGACTTCCTACCATAAATCACAATTCAAGGTAGACAACTCTTCTTGAATGCTAGTTGGATCCTCTTCTTATGTATAGACCATGTAATCAGGTCAATACTCCTTAACAACTAATGCTTTCTTACCTCTTCAAGGTTCTGTTACATCTGATTCGATGTTCTCGTCACTGCTTATGATCGCTGGATTGTGATCAGTTGCAATACCCCCACTAGTGCCCCCACTATTTTCTTAATTTAAAGGGGAATTTAATTTCATAGAAATCATCATCTTTTGATTCTATGATCACATTAACATTTAGGTCATAAAACCTATATTCTTTCTGGTTAATATCATACCCAATGAATGCATATTCATAGGCTCTACTACTGAGTTTTACTCTCTTGGAACCTAGAATCCAAATATAGGTCAGATAATCCCAAGTCTAAAAAATAAGACAAGAGAGATTGTCTTTTCTTCAAAATTTCATAGTTAGAAATTTTGTTCTTAGATTAAGGAACTCTATTTAGCACAAATCAAATAGTTGATTAAATTTTTCCCAACAATGAGATGCACTTCCAAAATTAAGCAAGATGACAACAACTGACTCGGTAAATGGTATATTATTTTTAACCGCTTTACCGTTCATATCAAGATAGTAAGATGCAGTTGTTTCATGAATAATTTTGTATCATTCATAAAACTCATTGAAGTGTGAAAATTATTTTGTGCTTCTATCAATACCAAATCGCTTGATTTTCTTATTGAATTATTTTCAATTTCAGTTACAAAAACTTTGAAATTGTCAAGCGTATCACTTTTATTTCTCACGAGATATACTAAAGTATAGTCTTAACAGCCATCGATAAAAGTGATAAAATATTTTTTCATATTTAGTCAAGTCATCATCAAGGTCGCATACATCATAATGATTTAAATCTAAATATTGATTTATGTGACTGCTTGGTTATTTTTTTTAACTTGACTGCAAAAAATCAAATTTTTTTCTTTCTTTAAAAAATACAACATATTTCATTATTCGATATAATCTTAATATGACAAATAAATTGCAATGTGCAAAACCAAATATCATGTTATTATTTTAGTTTTATTAGACAACTTAATGCATGATATTTGTCTCATATTTTAAATGCCAACCAAAATTATATCAATAAATGAAACCAAATTATGTCAATTTATATGAGCCATTGAATTCCATAAACCAAAAGAAATCATATGCTTCAATTCCATTTTGTAAAGTCAATAATTTGGAGTTAATTCATTAACCACATTGAATATAAATCAAATTGCCTTCAAATGGTGTAACTTTAAACTAGTCCAAAAGAATTTTCTTCGCAGACATAAAGTTTCTATACACCAAACTATAGGCAAAATGTTCATAGAAATTTCCTTAATTACAAGAAAACATTGCTTGCAAAGAAATTTCGATAATTAGAAATTAGAAGAAACTTTAATTTCCACCAAAGACTTTATGCACAATTTTATTTCCTTAAAAGAAATTAATTTCCTTCATAGAAATTTATTAGACAAAAAAGTCACTCACTTAATCCACCAATAAGTTGATCTTAGTATTAATAAAAATGAATTACTATCCGGTTAGGTAAGCCTGCAAAACAGCGCTTGACCTGTTCGTACACTTCATCGTCTACTTTTAACCGAGGTATTTCTATAGCTATTTTATCCTTGTTGTACTTACAAACAACAAACAAAAACTAGTAATTTCTTCGGTA
>Ga0315915_1008729_pt1 | contig 11756 bp, 12 predicted proteins | sample MpolbnodulesMG_FD_207738 | JGI IMG/M metagenome (GOLD analysis project Ga0315915, IMG submission 207738) | Medicago polymorpha root nodule microbial communities from Los Angeles, California, United States - branched nodules | ecosystem: Host-associated > Plants > Roots > Nodule | place: USA... | reverse complement strand
CTCTGCCACGTTGACTCCTATCGTGCTTCTGCTTCTGCTTCTGCTTCTCTCGTTTTCCCATTCCGTTCCAAAACAAAACCCCTTCTCCCGCCGTCTACTCTACTGCACCTTCAACCAGGTCGCTAAGTATCACTAATTTTGTTTTGGGTCTCGATGACTCGCATTATTCTTTTAAAAGATCAACTATTACAATTTTCAATACATTTAATACACAACTTTTCATTAAAATTTAATACTAATTAAAGTGTTTCACGAATGTCACGGTGACACTCGTTAACATTTTTCTTTTGTCTTTAATCCCTACAAAAATAAAATTGTATTCTTTAATTTATTTAAATTTTCCGTTGACATTGATAAAAATCATCAATATTTTTATCTTATATAAACATTTTATGTCACCTGTTTTGTCTCTAAAAATGCTAAAAGAAAATGTTAGTATATTTTTTTTTAATAATAAAAAAGAAAATGTTATATAAACTAAGAAATAATGATTTATTTATACGGATTAAGAATTAAATTTTAATAAATATTTATAAGGATAATTTGATTAATTTTTCTTTGACCAAAAAAAGATTGCTTAATTTTAATGATGATAATATATCGTTAATATAAATTAAAAAAAATTTGTTCCATTAATAAGCTAGGAAAATTTGACGGGCTAAGAAACTATGACCTATCACTCAAGTGAAGGCAATAAAGTGTTGGAACAAATATATCATGTGATGTGGATTGCGAACTAATTAAATAATTATATTTAAAGATTAAAAACAAGTTAAGAAAATTTATTTATGCATTCCTTAAGTTTGACCATTTTTCTAGATCCGTCATTTTCCCCCCTCAGTTAGTCCGTAATACTGTGTTATATTTGTACTATTAGATATTTTTAATAAATTGAGTTGAAAATATTCTCTCGAAAAAAATAGTTAAAAACACGTGTCATATTTTAATATTGATAAAACCTAAATAGATATGTTTGATTTGTCCAAAAAAAATTTCTCCTTTCGCATCATCTTCTTTAAATTCTAAATTCAAAAATCTTAAAATTAAAGTATCAAATTTTTCACGGAAATAACTTCATTCAAGAGCTATAGTTCGAAATTACAAACCAAAAACAACGATCATTCATCTCTAGTGTGTGACGTGGTAAATGGACGAATGGTTTTGTTTGTCTATGGTTGTGGAATAAAAATTGTGGTTTGCACAACAACAAAATGTAACGTGGAAGACAATGCAAGGGAACATAAGCTAATTAAAGGCTAACGAAGTATTTACCCTAGATAATTTTATTGAATCGCGGAGTTGTGGAATAAAAATTGTGGCTTGCATAAGAGCAAAATGTAATGTATAGGAAGACAATGCATCGTGAGCATCATCTTTATCGTCTTTAACTGTGTTCGTCGTCAACTAGTGTTGAGCTCGTATGACGCACAAATAAAATTATCTATGCTTAAATACTTTTCCATCCCACTATTTTATCTGTCCTATGATTTTGGTCTCCAATTTTCAAAATGTCAGGTTTTTTCTTATCAACAACTAATTTTCTTTTTGTGAAATATACATTAATTTATATCAAAGAAACAATTAAATTTGATGCAGGACACTTATTAGACAAATTCACACTTGACAACTTTCAGTTTCATTAATTTAATTTATAGTTGAGATGAACAATTGATTGCCGAAAAATAATGTCACAAACTTTTGGACACAAGGTTTGAACATATATTATACACAAAAAAATATCATTTCATCATCTGAAAAATTCACATTTAATTCTTGTATCTTTCTACATTTTTTTCATTCGAATATCTCAAATACACACAGCCAAATGTTGTGCAAGAATTACTGATACATTAGTTAGGTTAGATATCTCTCTCACTTTGTCTCAGTTGCAAAAAGAAACACTAATTTTCCGATTACAAATCACAATCTCCTGGCAAAGTAGCAACTGTATATGTGTTCATAAATCACAGTTTAAGGTTTTAAGACAAACCCTTTTTACCAACTTGTCCACCATATTTTTTGATCCTATAAAAGCTAACTCATGAATCTCATCAATGCATCAAAGCTAGTACTAATTCCCAACTACATTTCCTACCATTTGCAAAAGCACTATCATTAATTCAGCAAAACCAAAATGATGTTGAAGAAGCAATCTCATCTCTTGTCATTCTCACTTGCAATACTAATTTCTCTCTTGTATTCCACTACCACTACTTTATCCCAATTATCACCAGCTGCTGCTCCAATACACCCTACATTACCAGCTCCAACCACACCAGCTGCTGCCCCTAAACCATTGGTACCTTCATTACCAGAGGCACCCAGTGATTCCACCCCTGACAGTTCAGGGGCCGTTGACATCGTTGGAATCCTAAGAAAGGCAAAGTCATTCAACGTCCTAATCCGACTCATGAAAACAACACAATTGATCAACCAACTCAATTCACAACTATTAGCAACAAAATCAGGTGGGTTGACAATTCTTGCACCGGATGACAACGCCTTCTCACAACTCAAAGCAGGATTCCTCAACTCACTTTCCGATGGACAGAAACTCGAGCTGTTACAGTTCCACGTTATTTCAGACTACGTATCTAGCTCTAACTTTGATACTTTGACAAACCCTGTGAGAACACTTGCTGGAGCTAAACCCGGAAAGGTGGAACTGAATGTGATAAGTTACGGTGGAAGTGTGAACATATCAACAGGGGAAGTGAACACAACGATCGATGGCATTATATATACTGATAAACGTCTTGCTATTTATAAAGTTGGCAAAGTGCTTCTTCCTATGGATTTCTTTTCTGTTGCTAAGGCACCGACGAAGGGACTGTCTTTGGCACCAGAGCCTTCAACAACGACTCCAAAAGTTGATAAGGAGAAGCCATTATCGCCAGATTCCTCAGATTCATCTGTTAAACCCACAAATGATAACTCTGGTGCTGTGAAAGTGAATGTTTATGGAAGGTGGGCGTCTCTTGTTTTTGGAGCAGTTCTTGTGACTATGATGCCACGATAAATCAGAATGTGATTACTGATTTCACATTCTGGTTTGGATTCAGTTACCAACTTCCTAGTCAAAATTTTCATGCTATTATTATCAAACATTGAGTGTTATAAAAATATGAAAAAAGGAGTGAATGCTGGTGAAGAATACATCAAACTGGGTTAGGAGATCTGAGATTGTTGTGTCTTTGAATTTATTTATTACTCGAGCATTTTGCTATGGTATGGTGGTTTTTGTACTTCTTTTGTTGTGTTATGAACATTCTTCAATTTATAAACTTGACAAAAAATATAGAGCCAATACTGCTGAAACTTTTGATAAACTGATAAAACATATTTGAAATTTGATAAACTGTTCTAAAAAAATTGACATTCATAAATTTCTTAACATATTTTTCAATGATAATAATAATAAAAAATATAAAAAAATAAAATAAAAACATCCACAGCCAATGACGGTATTAAGCCATGAGGGAAGTCATCTATCTTTTTGCACTACATACAATTAGTCACTTGTCAAAAGAATATAAAGTTGGAAACCACGTAGTGAATTTTCAAACTTATTTTTTACACTACAAAATTTAAAAGGTTTCAGATCTCATCATCAAGATAAAAGGGGTATAATAAGCTGCTCAATATCCAAGATCCAGAATCAAATACATTAACCAGATCTTGTGAGCTTATGACCACTATTCGGTTTGAAGAAAAACATTTTCGTCATCACTCATCATACAGCAATAGGAAGAAACTCTATCCATTATCTTTTACTTTCACGAACTAGAGTGTATCCAGAATAAGCAAGTCGAGAGAGAACAAATACTTTCAACAAAGTGCTTATATAACTTCTACAAATATAATAGAATGCCTCTAATAGCTTCCTATCCTCAAACTCATCTACCCGGTTCATAGCTTGGCCTCAGCAATGTCCCCAGCAAAGTGACTCAAAGCACTACTCCCTAGCAGAAGAAAACAACATAAATCAGCAATTTAGAAAGAAGAGGGAAAATTTATGCTGGCCATATTATAATGTCAGTCAGTCAGGAAACAATTCAAACATGAAGGTAAAAATAATATTCTACACAGTGCAATACACACATTATATCATCTCAAAAATGCAGGGAAGACATAACCTATAGACTATTAGACTGACACATTTAAGAAAAACAACCTGACTTCCACGGCAAAGATGGGAAGTTTATGAAGCAAAAGATTATAGAATCAGTTTAAAGCAGTGCTCAAATATAAAAACACTGGATCTGACATAAGATTACAGAATAACACCACTTTGCATACACCCATGTATTAACGGACAGCAGTAAATCAAAATCCAATGTAAATTTACTGCATAATATGATCTCTCGTGTGCATCAATTCCCTCAAAGAACAGCTAACCACACAATAGTGACTAAATATGGTTATCAAATCGATATATTAATTGTGAGCCGTAAGACCTAATTTTCTGAATCGCAAATCAAATCTTCTCATGAATCATAAGATACATAATCAATAAAAATATGATAATATTAAGTAAAGACAGATGACATAGCAAGAACATACGGAAATATATTATATCCGAACCTCAAAAGATTAAAGTCATAAATCAAAATAACAAACGAGCAAGGGTAGGCTACACAAAGAAAATTGACAAAAAAGGTGCCTGTCTACTAAAAATTTAGGGACAAGTTTCTATTCATCACAATTTATTAGATTGAATCAAAATTCATGTTACAATCCATGTCCAAAATGGATATGCACAACAATTCATATCAATTGGATGCACTTGTTTTGAATCGAGATACGATTCACATGAATTATGAGATACATTACTGAAAATCATTGGATTTAATGCAACAAATATTTTACGAAAATTCATCAACAAGGAAAAACAGATGCAACAAATGCAAATGTCTAACTAATTGAAATACATCAACAATGGCGACAAAAACTGCAAAAGAATCCTGGCTTGGATCAAACAATTGACATGATTTCATCGCTTAATATCACAAGGGAGGCAAGAGAGTTTTTAGAACAGTGCAAAGGGTGAAAATTTGATGGGAAAATCACAGCTCTGTTTTCCGGTATTTTTAAGGTAGGCACAAGCCCGTATTCACTGAGAAGTAATACATCCAAAAGTGAACACAATTACCAAATTCAAGCACACACAATTAAGTCTTCTTTTGACCAATCGGCAGGCATTAAGTTAATCAAGGCTGACAAAGGAAAAACAGATTATCTGATTTCATTACATAAATTAACACACATAAAAGTTACTTGTTTAATGTTTAATACGATGAATACTTGTTTGCACACTAGAACTCCCATAAATGATAAAGCAAAAACTTATAAAGATTCATGACCCGCACTCTAGCTGGCTGTTTAGCCCATAACTAAAGACTGCTGCTCTGGACAGCAAGCAGAAATATTTTGTTTCACTTACTAGTAAAATTTTCTAATTATAGAAAAGCTGGAGCAAATTATCAATTTCTAATTCATGGGACATGATTACCAGTTGAAATAAGTGGTGATCACAGATATCGGGGGATCTTTGAGACTCGATATGGATTATGATAGACTACACCCCATTGTTTACATTCACCATTCAGGAGAAGATCCAGAAATGAATTAATGGTGGATGTCGGATTATGGCGGCCAGCCAAAAATCTGCCACATAAACATGGCATTGCAGCCTATGGCGGAAACATGCGGATATAGTTGGTGTTGCAGCTTATGGCGGCTGCACAAAATCCGCAAAGGTGGAAATTTGACAACACTATTATTGAGTAAAATGTTCATTAAAAATCAATTTAACTAATCTATTCTTTTTAAGATGATGGTTTCCATCTTCTTAATCTATATCATTATACCTAAATGGGACACGTGATCAGCAAGCGTGAGAAAACCAATGAGAATGAATCTTCCGTCATAGAGACACTGACACTTGGTCTATAATAATGGTAAATTTCTAAGTGGTTTCTCTCCTATATATAATAGATGTATATGCTGCCACGTGGTGCGACATGGATAACGGAACTATGTTTTATCAATAGTACAATGTCCACATTCCATACAACTACAAGTGAATAACCATAAACTACACAAACAAACAACCAGTTGTGGTTGGGTTTGGAGGAAGGACTAGTGCCCTACAACATGGCAAACTATGGTTCAAATCCTCACAAAGAGATAGTGTCCAGACACTCGTTAAACATGATTGTCTCCAACGGAAAACAAGGAGACATGTGCTTTTACCCAAAAAGACCTCAGACAATGTAAACAACAACAAACAGATAAAATCAATCAGCGAAAAGAACCAAAACAATTGAATAAATAGACAAAAACCAAGAAGCACACATACCACTTAATAAGGGAACCAAAAAGAAAATGCTGCATAATAGGAACCTTCTCCAAGACTTCAGCTTTATACATCTTAAGCAAACCACTATTAACCTTCTTCCAATTCGGCACACCACTAATATCATCCAACATAGGCGAATGCTCAGCAAAATGACCCTTCTTCACCTTCATAACAAAACCAATACAAGCAAGATAAAGATACTCATGAGAGAAATTATCCAATATATCCTTATTATGAATCGATTTCGGCTTCATATACTTATGATCAATCAACTGTGACGACCCAAATATAAATGGCAAAAAATGATAATCATCAAGCCCCCATACACCATGTGAACCTGCAGGCTCCAAACAATACACCAATTGCAATTTCCTCATCAATTCAAGATACTTCACAAACACTCTACTCACTACAGCCTGATAATCTTCCTCACCAATCACCCCTAGTCTAGCCAAACAATACAACCAAGCAGCGAAATTTGTTTCATGCCCGGTTCCATAATCAATCCGGCTCGCGTTACCGAAACTATCCGAAAAATACGGAACAATTTCAACTGTTGCAGGTTTAAGATTCTCCGGGAGGAACTTAAACATAAGAGATTCGCCGGAATTGACTAATCGTTCGTGCCAGGTTCGATAAGCGATGTTTCCGTATCGCGCAGCTTGTTGTAACGGTGGAATTTCATCAATCCATAGGGTTAGGGTTTCGAGAATTGAAACAATAGTGTTAACTGTTTCAGATTGGTGGCAAGGATCGGAGATTTTGCGGCCACGAGTGGAATCCGATAGCGCGACGATGAATCCGGTGAAGTTTTTACCGGAATCGGAGTCGTGTAAGCGGCGAATGTCATCGGGGGATTGGATTCGTTTGACTGGGATTTGGAAATGGAAAGGGGGTGTAGCTACGGGAACGTGTTGGGCTTGTGGGACCGGAGCGAGGATGATGGCGCGTTGAGAGTGTGGGTCCGGTGGGATCGCCGGAGCGCGGATTGGACGGTAGGTTGGTGGTGGGGAGATTTCGGAGAAGGCGGGGGAGGGTGGTGGTGGTGCGAAGGTTGTTGGGCCGCCGCACTTGCAGCAGGTGCCGGTGGTGGGTGGAGAGTTTGGAGTGCGGTGGTCTTCGTCGTGGTGGTGGTGGTGGTGTGATTCTTCTGACATGGTTGGTTTTTGGTGAAGAGTGTAGCGAAAGAAGTTGATGAAGAAGAAGGAGGAAAATTGAAGTCTTTTGGTTTGGTTTGGTTTTTATTATGGAAATTGGGTTCAATTTGGGGAGATGGCAACAAAACCCACTCTCGCTCAAACCTGGCTGCCCCGAAATTTAACGGGAAAAAACTGATTTAACTAGGTGTTGGTATGGGAAAGCCGTGATTATATTGTCTAAATCAGAAATGTCTTCCATACCTGAGTGAATGGCAACTTTTGTGCTTTTAGAATCAACTTCAAAATTGATATTGTCGAGTTACATGTCACTCACTTATTTCAAGGCGTGATAGAGACCCAAAGTTTCGCTAATATCACTGAATAGACACCAACAAAGCTGATTGTTTTGGCTAAAACAAACACCATCCCTTCATCACAGAGACAAATACAAATGTCGGTTCTATTGCGGTGGTTTGAAAATGCGGCTTCAATATTACATTTCATGCGACCTTGCGCGGGGGCCTGCCAACACACTGAAACAACAGCCGTAACAGCAGGATGTGCGTGAGCAGTAGCTATTGTAGCATGCACAACAGTACGAGTAGCTTGCTCGTTGACACAAGGGGCATTCGCGAGTTACCAATCCTCTACCATGGACCTAGATCGAGCAACCACTGTCGCACAAGTTTCTGTTATGTCTTCCCACACTTTGACATTCATGTGTTTCCACATGCTCCAAAGTAATGCAACCATCCGTTGAGAAAGCGTGGCAGATAAAGAGTGCAACAAAGAGAAAATAGCTTCAGTAGTCGAAGGTGATGCTACCATTGCATTCTGAATTTTGTGCTACATACCCGCCATAGACCAACCTGAACAACAAAAAGGCAGACGAAAAAGATGTGAGCTAAATCCTCGTGATTAAAGTCACAACTAACACGTTGAGAAGGACATTGAACCCCTTTATCAAGAAGTCGAACACAGGTTGATAAGCATCCTCGACACATCTGCCATATCAAATTCTTAACCTTTGACGGATATTTAAGCTTCCAAATTTCTGACCAATACCCCGAACGATGAAGATGCGATATGTCCACTAGTTCAATAACACACAATCGGTAGGCACTATGCACCGAATAACGACCATTCTTTTTAGCTTTTCAAATCATCATGTCATGTTGAACCTGCTCAAACAGAGGCTTTGTGAGAATTTTAGAAGCTAAATCCTCACTGAAAAACTTGGCGAATAACAGGTTCATTCCAACGTTTAACATGAGGATCCAAAAGACACCGTATCAAAGCATTATGAACAAAATGAGCTCCTGGAATATTACTGTCAATACGCTTACCATTAGGCAGCCAAGGTTCATCAAGGATAGGAATACGAGTACCAGAACCAATACTTCAACGAGCGCCACCAATGGACAATAAAACAAGCATGAAGGATGTTTTGTCACACATAGCTCGGGTTATGACCAGTGCCTGTGAGATATGATGTGTTGGGGAAATAACGCGCCTTAAAGAAACGTGAAACATGAGACTCCGATTTCGTTTGTAACTTACCTAACATGGCCAGATTAAAAGACGAAAAGTCTTTGAAACTCATACCTCCTTGAGATTTATGCATCAATATTTTTTCCCAGCTCAACCAATTGATACCACGATGAGTTGTCCGACCTTGACCTTGCCATAAAGAATTCATCATTTTTTTAATATAATTTATTAAGGTGGAAGGCAATTGGAAAATACTCATGACATAAGATGGAATTACTTGCATGATTGACTTAATCATAACTTATCCATGAGTTAATTTTCTGCCAAACTCTATCCTTAATGTAAGCAAAAGTTAATGTTCAATCCCAACCAATCATGGAGGGCAGACCTAAACATTTACCAGTGCCATGCACCGATCGAACACCCAAAATATTACTGATAGCTTTCTTGCGAGTTTCCTCCATGTTTCGACTATAGAAAATTTCATATTTCACAAAGCTAATAAACAGTCCTTCGCTGCTCTAAAGAATAGGAAGCAGTCGTCAACAAAAAGAAGATGGGAAATCGTTGGAGCTCCACTGCAAATACGAGTACCAATAATGATATTCCTATCCTTGGCATCAAGAATAAGAGAAGACAAACCGTCCGTGCACATAATAAATAAGTTCGGGCATAAAAATTAACATTTTTTTTTTGTAAAAAAATAAATAAAAATTAGCATTTTAGCCATAAAAGAAACTCAACAGTATTTTCCCGTAAAAAAAAACCAACAATATTAGGCATCTCTGACTTTCCGAGAAATCAAACGTGGAAGTTTCACTCCTCTCATCTCAGGTCAGAAGAACCTTCCCCTCACTCGCCGCCACTTTTTATCAACTTATTCCAAACGCACTTTCTTTATTTCTTTCATTCCACACACTCCCAAACAAAAAACAAACCAACCCGAAAATTCCCCCAAAACATGTTCTAATCACAGCTCTAGGGTTTCATCAAATTCCCGATTCTCAATCAATTCATGCAATAATCGATTCATCACAAACCCTAAGAAGAAAACGATGTATAGCAATTTCAAGGAACAAGCAATAGAATACGTGAAACAAGCAGTAACAGAAGACAATTCTGGAAACTATGCAAAAGCCTTTCCTTTATACATGAACGCGTTAGAGTATTTCAAAACTCATCTCAAGTACGAGAAAAACCCTAAAATCAAAGAAGCAATTACGCAAAAATTCACCGAATATCTTCGTCGTGCGGAGGAGATCCGTGCTGTGCTTGATGATGGTGGACCGGGGCCGGCTTCTAATGGCGATGCTGCTGTTGCTACGAAGCCGAAAACGAAGGGGAAAGGTGGTGGGGAGGGTGAAGGGGAGGATGCTGAGCAGAGTAAATTGAGGGCGGGGTTGAATTCGGCGATTGTGAGGGAGAAGCCGAATGTGAAGTGGAATGATGTTGCTGGGTTGGAGAGTGCTAAGCAGTCGTTGCAGGAAGCGGTTATCTTGCCTGTTAAGTTTCCTCAGTTTTTTACCGGTGAGTTGAATTTTGAATGGTTATCGTGATTTATGATTTGTGATTAGCTGCATTTAGTGTATAGTTGGAATTACGGTGAGTTTGATTAGGTCACAGGTGGCATCTTGATTTTGTGGAAAGTAATGTGTTGCAAGGGGGCAATTTTTAGATGCATTAGGTGCCGGTTTTGAATCATAGCGAGTGTGACGAAATCACGGTGACACTGATTTTGTTAGAAGCTTCAAATTACATGTTTGAACTTGTTATTGATAGAATTAGTGAATCACATCCCAAGTTTGACAAAAGTTACACTTTGGAGCTTTAACAAAATGATGGTGCCACTGTGATTCTGTGCACTGCCAAACTCACTGCTAATCGAAAATGCACTAAATTTAGTTTTTGTTGAAATTACGGTGGCATGGTGTGATTTTAACCAACCCATTGTCGATCCAAACATTCACTTAGTATTTGGGAGCAATTGAAAGGATCCCATACGTCAACCAAGTCTCTTGGCCCAATGGTTGTAAGTACAATAGACACTCTGAGGTCAACTTGGCCTTCCCACACACTGCGATAGTGATATATTTTCTGTTGAAAGTTGAGATACTCTGAATTTTGTATTAAAAACAAGATCCCGTGCATATGGAAATGGCCGAGAAAAGAGACGTGAATCTGCCACATGTGATTAGAGGAATTTTTTTATTAGAATGGATAGATAGATATTTGAAACAAGGAACAATTGATTAAGTGTTTAATATGGTTTTCCATGGTCTATTTTAGGTAAAAGACGACCTTGGAGAGCATTTTTGTTGTACGGACCACCTGGAACAGGTAAATCATACTTGGCCAAGGCTGTTGCTACCGAGGCTGATTCTACATTTTTCAGGTGAATTTTGTCTATTGATTTATACACTGTGTACTACACTATGTTTGGATGATGAAATTGCTTTTCTGGTTTTACATTTATTTCGTTATTATTATTATTATTGTGAAGTTTTCACTTATTAAGCAGTAAGTTGATAGGGATATTGCATATTATATGCAGGGGCTGGGGTTCGAACCCCAAGACCCCCAGTTCTCCACATTTAAAAATGCGTGAGCTCTAGCCACTAGGCTACTTGACCAAAAAAAGTACCACTAATTTTTCTTGACATTCTGGCCGTAATTTCCTCTGCCATCTAAGCTAGCAGTTACAAAATTAAAGGCGAGCGAGTTAAAATTATCATCATGAATTATTAGATTATGATTATGTTGGTCTG
>Ga0315915_1008727_pt1 | contig 11756 bp, 7 predicted proteins | sample MpolbnodulesMG_FD_207738 | JGI IMG/M metagenome (GOLD analysis project Ga0315915, IMG submission 207738) | Medicago polymorpha root nodule microbial communities from Los Angeles, California, United States - branched nodules | ecosystem: Host-associated > Plants > Roots > Nodule | place: USA... | reverse complement strand
ACAGAGGTCTCTCTCTCTCTCTCTCTCTCTGTGTGTGTGTGTGTGTGTGTGTGTGTGCATTTCTGTTTAAAGCATATGATACATCAATAAATCTAATAAATTCTATGAAATTGTGATATTAATCTGCCCATGATACTTTCAATTTAGCAGTTGAATTGTTGAAATTTGACATTTAGGAACTATAGGAGAAACTATTAGGAAAAATTTAGAGTTTAATGAGTTGGATCCAAATATGGTTTATGACAGAACATTATGGCGTAATTTGATCCATGTAGCCAACCCCATTTAGTGGAATAAGGCTTGGTTTTTGTTGTAATTGTTGAAATTTGACATTTAAAAAATTTATTGCATGGAACGTGTTACATTGTAAGCGCATCCTCACTTGTATATGTGTGTTTAAATGCCGTAAACTATCATTTTATTCAGGTCTGTGCGTAAATCATCTATTTTCTGTATATCATCTGACTTAATTTTTGCTTGATTTTCGTGCAGCTTCTTAATGAATCAGGGTTTAGCAATTCATCAATGCAACCTTCTAAAGGTAAATTGTGTACTTTCTTTTCTCTTCTTTTCGCTTTGCAAGTGATTTTGCATCCCTATGGTACAAGTGTCAACATTAATTGACTCTAACTGCGATCCTTTATTTTCACTGCAAATGCCAGGCAATGAACTGGTTGAGGAGGACGTGGACATCGTTGGTGGAAACGATCCGCCTAATTCAAATTATCCTCCACTAGAAATCGAAAAAGATGGAGTCAACAGAAACAGTAAATGCAGTAGTTCAAGCAGCTCTAGTAGTGAATCTGGCTCATCATCCAGTGGTTCGTGTTAGTGCATACTTTTGATATGTTTCCTCTTCCAGGATATGCTTATAGTCTTCTAATTGCAGTGTGTATACCCACAACTCCATTTTTATTTCTTTTGGATGTGGTTTCCCTTGCTGTCGTACAAACCAAATCTCTATGAATTTTCAAGTCCTTAAACTATTTTACTTTTTTTTCCCTGGCTCCTAATCAATATTTTAGGTATAATTTATTTATGTAATAATTTTGGACTGTTTCATCAACCAGATGTTTCAGTGTCAATTTTGTTTGCCTTGTTAATGGTATTCCTCTCACTCAACTATCTCAATAACAAAGCGGTATGGTGTAAAGTGGTTGCCAGTAGGAACTTGTATATTTTTAATGTCTGAATATTCCATCCGTTGTTGTTTGTGTTTGACCTCAGTTGCAGCTAGTTTAGTCTTTTGTTTTAAATTTTAGTTTCTTTCAGACATAACATCTGGACAGCAGTGTAATTAATATGCTAGAAGTGTATACTCAATAAGTTGTTGGTTTGTTGGTTAATTTTAATGTATTGAATAAAAGAAAATGCTTGTGACGTCCATGTTACTTTGATTTTGTTACAGATGCTTACCTACAAAACAAGGTTGCTGCTGTTATTTACTTATATTTAGCATTGTGGTGTAAAAAACAAGATGAACATAGTTTTTTCTCTTCAGTATTTCTCTTATAAATTCAGTAGCTATTGTCGATTTTCTACTTGCTTGGCTTATGATGATTGAAAAATTAGACGCTTGTCAATTTTAATGAATTTTTCTGTATGCTGGAATATTTTACCTGACTGTTGCAATTGTGGCACAACAGATTCAGATTCAAGTAGTTCATCTGGTAGTGAGTTAGATACTGCTAAAGCGTCAGAACCTCTTAGTTCTAAGGTGATTGGGGTACATACAGTATCAAAAATTATGTTATTCATAGAATGCAATTTTCATATGCTCTGACCATTTTATTTGTTAAAAAACCGCTACGAATTGCAGGAAAATGCAGGACCTGGCTTGACTTACAATCAAAACAGGGGGGATCCTAGTAATCCCGAAACTGAAAATGGTGGGTCCCAAACTTTATGGGCTTTCGTAACCATGTGCATATTATAGTTTCTTGGCATGTTTTTTGATGAGGATCTGCCCGCCTTTATTGCTTTCTTGCTCATTATCTCTTTCTTGTATAGATTCAACTAACCTGGGTATCGAGGCTGACCAGAGTTTGCAGACTAAGCCAGATACTATTGAATCAGAGAGCCACCAAGATGGTAAGCTTGAAAAATGAAGAAATATGTCTGCTATTAGTTTTTGAGCATGATCTCACACTTCATGCTGTAATATTTTAGGGGAGGGTGTTGCGTCTAAGAGGGAAGTCTCTTCTGATAAGCTCTACCATAATGCTTTAATAAGGAACCGGTTTGTTGACACCATACTGAAAGCTCAAGAGAAAGCCCTTGAAAAGGTTTGTTAAGGGGGGGTAATATGGTAGTTGAGGTTTTAATTTGTTGCAGTAATAGACTAGGCTGTGTTTTTTAAACATCAAAATTTGAGAAATTTGAGAAACACAATACATTTGAAAAACGTCAAAGTTTTAAGTGTTCAGTTTTTGTCTCCGTCTCACCAGTAGGGAATTTCTATTATTGCTAAAGTAGTAAATCTGGTAATTGCTAATTTACCATCATTGCTGCCTTTCATGAAAGTTCTGCCATTATGCAAGTTTTATATGAAAGTTTGTGTTTCAATTCCAACTTGATCTCAGGATGAAAAACGTGACCCTGAAAAGCTTAGGATTGAGCGAGAAGAACTTGAGAGGAGGCAGAAGGAAGGTTTGTTTTTTCTTTCTTTCTAAATGGTTAGAATGTCGATCTTTAATAGAATACTGCTTCTGTTTTTAATGAATTGTCTGATTGCTAATTGTTTTTGTGTGTATCAGAGAAAGCTCGATTGCAAGCAGAGGCAAAAGCGGCAGAAGAGGCCCGAAGGAAAGCTGAAGCAGAAGCTGCAGCTGAAGCCAAAAGGAAGAGGGAGCTGGAGAGAGAAGCAGCCCGGCAGGCTTTGCAAAATGTAAGCTGGATTGATATACATCCATATATAAATTCAGCTTCCTGGTATGTTTCACTGAACAGCTCTGTTCGCAGATGGAGAAAACCGTTGAAATCAACGAGAGCTGTCAATTTTTGGAAGATCTAGAAATGTTGAGTGCTGTACATGATGAAAATACACCAAGTTTCAAAGAGGAGGCAAGCCCAGATGATCATCAAAATGGATTTGGTGGGATCAAGCTGCAGGGAAATCCCTTAGAGCAGTTAGGATTGTACATGAAGGTTGATGACGAGGATGAGGAGGAGGAACTGCCTCAGAGTGCTGCAGAGCCATCAAAAGATGTAGAAGAAGGAGAAATTGATTGATGTTACCCATTAATTGTTGAATCATTTGAACAAATATATATATAAAGTGGTTCTGAGCAGTAGTTGCTGGATTTAGTGACGCTGCTATGGATCATGGAGTTTAATCAATATTTGTATGGTCGGATACTGGCTCCACTCTTTAAGAAGTTTGAGGACGGGGTCGTAAAAACATAGAAAAAGGGAATGAAGTTTGGACTTGGTTTTCTCCTTTCTGATTAAATTTGATTTTAACAGGACTTGCCCAATTTTGTCTGTAAAAATGAACTCATTTGCAACGAGTTCTGCGCCTGATCTTGGGTGATTAACTTCACTCACATTGTAAAATATTTTAGATCTGAAGTAGAAATTAATTCTTTCTATTTTTTTCTTCTTTGAATGCCTTGGAGTCTGGTGTGAAGATTACTTTTACTTCGTTATTATTTCCCAAATGAATTGATGAGAAATTTTTTGCCTCTCATAACGAGTAGATAAAATCGTTTCGGCCATGATTAAATGATTTGGACACGCAAACATGTCAAGGCATGTATATTGATTTAGTAAAATCGTTTCGGCCATGATTAAATGATTTGGACACGCAAACATGTCAAGGCGTGTATATTGATTTAGGAAACAGTTTCATATGTTTTTTTCCTTTCTTTCCGAGACAGATAATATTAAATTATTTCTTAAACATCACAAATAAACTAAATTACAATAGTGTTTCTACACTGCAAAATTTATGCACACTTCTCATCCTAACTGTACACATTTTACTCAATAATGCTTAATAGCATCAGTCCTCAAACACACCTTCATCTGACAATCTAGAAGTCTCAGTCCCATTAACATGAATTTGATCCGAGGCATTAGTACCAAGACTGCTCAGAATGCTGAAGTCAAAGTCGTCATCATCGTCATCATCCTCTTCTTCTGCTTCACCTTCGTCAACTTCTTTTGGCTGATGTTTTACGCTATCTTCGTACGGCATTTCACACCAAACAGTACCCTTGCCCACAATTGATTTGTTATGGGTATCTGTCATCCTCTCTTTCCTGCTCTTTTCCGAATTCTTGGGTTCCCCCCAATAGTCATAACGATACAGAGGACTTTCAGGATCATACTGGTCTTTACCGAAAAAACTAGCATCAACATACCTTCCTGGCTCTTCCAATGGCAGACCAAGAGTTTTGCGACTGCGGAAAGGGAAAAAATTTAGTAAAAATCAACGCATCATAACAGGAAATGAGAATGACAAACATTAACATAACAGTACCAGCTGATGTCTCTAATCAATGCTTCTCTTTCTTCAAATGACCTACGCCAATGCATGAAATCATATTCATCCATCTCAATATTGCGCTTCAATGTAGTGATTTTGTAGTCCTCACCTCTATCCTTTGCTTCCTTCCATAGTTTCTTATGGAGCTGTATCGCCAAAGGTTATCTCAGATTTATGAAAGAGAACAGCACAGCTATTTTCCTTATATTAAACTGAAGTCTTAAATAGCAGATTGACTGGTCAAGGAACTTTTGTGCAATTCAAGAAAATATCCATAAAAAGACAAAAAGTTGAGTTGGAAAGGTTAAAAGGTTGAGTTAAAAGAAAATTATTAAACAATCATAGGATTCTATTTTTGAGAAGTACATCTCTTAAAAGTTGGTAAGATTTTGGACAACAGAAACTACAAAAGCCGTAGCGGATAATCTGACACCAAGCTTATGAAAAAAGGGTGAAAACTCATGCAAAGAATAATTGGTTTCAAGGGCTTCCTTTAAAAGGCATGAAGTGGTCCCTAGAGCCAGTGGTGTCATATGCATTGCCAATAACAGGAAAATATTTTTATCAAAATATAAAGGAAAGTTGACCTCACGCTCAGCAAGTGCAGCCTCTAAGTCCAGCTCTTTAACACTAGTTTTCTGCCAAAGTTAAAAACAATATGTAACTTAATAAGCAACCAAATGAATGTAAGTTCAGTGTGTATAAGTTGGTTGGGAAGAAAAGACCAAATCAGTTTAAATTGGATTAAGATATTGATAATCCAGTTTACGTCTGATTGTTTATCTCTTATTATTCTTTCTGTGCGCATTATTATTTGTGTATTTTTCTTTCCTAACCAGCAGCAGATAGGTTAATATTTCGTAACCTACTCTGCCTTTGAACTCAATCCTTGTATGAATTCACAATCACATGAGAAAGATTATCCCTTAATAAAATTACACGCCATCAGAGCTTTGTCTCTGATTGACGAACTGTCCTCCAATGATAAAAATACAAGACTGGAGTAACCAAGACTCCTCAACAATCTCTACCACAGTAAGGCCATATCAATGTGGATGGAAGATCCTCCCTATTTCCTGGGCCCTATACTTGTAACTGATTTGGCCCAATCCGGGTCTTTGTTTATCAATACATTTGAGGTATTACAAAAAAGGCATTTAGAAGAGCTTATTTAGAACTTGTTTGAGTTTATCTCATGATATATGGACTTGCATTAGTGTTTAGGTACATTTGTAAAAATAATATCAATAATTTATGATAAGTTCACAAACTAATTTCAGCTTATTTTAGTAAACTCAATAGAAAAGCTTATGTATAAGTGTTCAACTAAACCCCCTAGAACAACTTATTTAAGGAGCGTTGTTCATTCAAATCAAACGTGTCCTTGATTTCTAATTCAAAACAACTTTAATTTTGATATTTTTATACTACATATACATATATTATAGGGGATGTTCATAAACTGCTTAACATAGACACTCTCCGGAAAGGAATATAAGCAAACATTCATCAATTTACGCATATTAAGAAAAACAGTTAATCACATTTAATTTACGCAATCTCAATAAAAAAATTAAGTCAGTTGCCCAAGTTACCTTCCATGACCAAGAAATTAATTCATTCAAATACAAAATGCTAAACTAAATGACGGGTATTTTAGAGATATTATTTTTGCTCATAATTCATTCCAGAGTAGATAATTTCAATATAGCACCCATCTGCTATGTGGTATCCCGCTATGCTTGGAATTGATAACTATAGGCAAAATACCTCTTTTTGTCCTTTAAGTTTGACAAAAATATCGGGTTAGTGCTTTAAGTTTTTTAAGTTTCAAATAGGTCCTTTTAAGTTTTTTTTAAGTTTCAAATAGGTCATTTAAGTTGTTAATTTAATGCACCTATTTGAAGTTTTTTAAGTTTTTAAGTTTCAAATAGGTCCTTAAAAGGGTAATAAGGACCTATTTGAAATTTAAAAAACTTAAAGGACTAACGCGGTACTTTTGTCAAACTTAAAGGACTAAAAGAGGTATTTGGCCAGAACTATATTAACATTTGAAGTATCCAATTTAGATCTGGTTTAAAGTTCATTGTTTTTTTTTGTTGAATGGCAAATGTTAGTAGTTAGTTTGTTAGATTGATATTTACTCCTCCGTCTGGGTTGAACCCACGACCTCCAACTCCGTTCCTAAGTCGTACAAGATTAGTTACTATTTCCTAACTTTCTATGACTTAACACAATAATTGAACAATAAATATTTCTTATCCAGAACAACAATAAGAATAGAACTCACCATAGTTATTTTTGGCACTACTGCATTCTTATAATGAACTTTTGTCTGCTGAACTGATTTTTGTTCATCAAAATCATCTTCGTCAACCAAGTCTGATAGCTTTTTGCCTTTATATTTATCAGGATTAATATCCATATCATTCAAAATCATTTGCTCAGCTACATTAATCTGCCACAACTGCAAAAAAAAATAAAAATCTTGTGATGGACAAGTGAAAATTATCCAATCATTGATTTCAGGAAAGAAAGGGAAAAATGCAGAAAAGAAAGAACATATCATAGATGCAAGAAATAGAATGCTTCACTTTCGTCAGGCCTAAGCTTCCTAGAATTCCAACAGATTCTGTCTCTTTCGCTTCCATTCCCTCCCTCATATCTATGCACCCTTCACGATTGATTGACAGCCAGCTCCCCATTCTGTTAGGTTCCTTTCTAACAAACTCCCCCACCTCAATCGTGATCATGCCCTTATCATCACTACCCCTCTTAATTCTATTTCTTAGTGCAATCCCCTCTACTTTCTTTGGTACATCTGAACAGGGCCCTAAATAATCCCAGTAACAGGGTGCCCGGTAGAATCATTATAAATTGTGAGGCAAAATATGGAAAGTAACACAATGAAAGAGGTTCATGTTCCAGTCACATATCTTTAAGTTTCAAGTGATATTTACCAGCACACCAAATTTCATTCGTCATGAAACCAGTAAACTTGAACACAGCAAAGGTTACTGTGTAAAATTATTGTTAAAAAAAAAGTGTTGCAACTCAAGTGACACATACTTGATCCCATAACGGGGCCGCCCTGATTTCACATTAGCCCACCCTTGCATCTCCAAGACAAAGTTCTACGAGAAAAAAATGTTACCACAATACTCTGACATAAAATATAAATGTGACTGAAGACTACACGCTTGTAACAGATGCCAATAGGTCTAACCAAGAACTTGTAAAAGATAACCATTCTATTTTCATAGTGATGTAGTTATAGGATGCCAAAGTGGCCTAACCAATACCTTTGTTACTTATTGCCCTAGTTCGTCGTTTAGACATCAAAGGCAAAAAAATCAAATAAAGGAGGAGAAACTGCAATTGCATCATACCTAACAGTACAGATTACTTCGTATTTTATATAGTCAATCTACCAGTCCATATTGTAATTGCATTGCCATGTTATAGTAAGTATGTTATGTGCATATTACTCTGAAAATATTAGCGTTTCAACATTCACCGAACAAAGGGCTCGATATCTATTGAGTATAGGTGGTGGATCAATTAAGTATAAAAATATAAAAAAACAATAAAACAGACAAGTTTTTTTACGAAATCAAAAGAATTAAAGTATTTTAAACTACAACCAGAGCAGTTATACTGATTTTAGTCAGGAAATAATGGACAAAGCTAGTAAAAAGCGGTCAATTTATTTGGGATCCATATTATCACACAATATTATGCACTTTAAGAGTCAAAATCAACAAAGGACGGCTTCATTACCACAAAGCTAATTCAGCATCTGAAGCTTTAGCTATATGAGCTAGTCATGTTATGGAATTATCAGAGTGGGGCAGTCGGTTATAAACACGACCCTTTATCTTCTATGGCCGGAGTTGCCCAGGAACATTGTTACCATAATGACTGAATCATAAGTAAGCACCTCAATCTATTCTATTAGTTTTGTGGCCTCATATTTTTTACAATGGCACTGAATTGACCAGTACCAAAATAAGGTTGATGACAGCTTTAGCATTTAAATGAGAGAGTTTATGTTAATATATACAACAATCGATCCTAGTGACAAAAAATAGCATATATGCTAATTTTGTAACTAACGCACATGTTTGTACTTCTTTATTAGAATGGTAGTTATTTCGTAAGTCCCATTGTTTGTGCAAGATCCAACTGAACACCAACACAGACAGACACAGGTTCATATGAAACCTTTAGAATGTTCGTTCTTATTTGGCTTCACATTTATGCAGGTGTAAATAGGATCTTGAATGGGGTCCATAACCACACTAAGGATGAGGGTGGAAACAGGTTATAAACAAAACAGCCTATACACACACAAGGGATTTGGAACCACTGTGTGCTTGTATAAGAGAAAGTTACCATAACCTAGAACCAGCATTGATGTCTATTGTTCCTTGTGAAAGTCCATCAGAACATACCTTTTCAACATATGGGTGATTAGAAAATAGAGGTTCTTCCTCTGGCTTGTCTCCTGGATCTTTTCTAGGAATAGGAGGCCTTCCACAATCACGCTGCAAATTTTAAAATATCAATTAGAAAAAATACGATCATAATAATGCATAACTTTGATGTCAAGACCTATCTGACAGCATGGATATACATTTGAACTTTTACTCGTTAAAAACAAAAGCATGGATTACATCACAGCAAAGTTACAATACAAAGACCTTCAGAGTTTGATCTTAAAAAAAAAAAATCATCTGCAAAAAGATTGAGGTGGTTTAGGGAAAGGTGCAAACCTGCAATTCATCTGGATTAGTATCTTCTTCATGGTGAAATATTGGTGGGAAGTCAAATCTGTTAAAGCTGAAGTACGAAAATGAAAAATATGTTAAAATCATCAATTGTAATCAAATTAATAAAGTTAGAACTATGTATTATGAAGCGCTGTTTATAGAAGGTTGAACATCACAAACACATAATCGTACATCAGATGATCTATATTTGGATCCACAAAACGAAGTTCGATCGGGAACCGGAAGCGATAAGGATCTCGCTTTGCCTACAAAGTAAAAATGAGAATGAGTTATTAATAAGTAGAGTAAACATTCATTACAAGAAACTTATGGCCAAACAAGGATATAATAGAAGAATCAGTAATATAGCCTTGTGTCTCCTACCTACTTTGCCTACAAAAAAAAATGCAGAAAAGCTTAAAGTAAGGATACACAAGAAACAATTTCAGTCACATGCAACCAATGACATGGTTAAATGGTGAATTATAGTGGAAAGTTGAAAACAAGGGTAGACCTTTCTTAGTACCAAAAATGGATGAATAAAAGAAAGAGGCATCAACCACCGAGGCCAGAGGTGCCCAGGTTTGACACTCAGACCAACATATTGATGGATAAGGCTTGAGATTGGGTCTTCAGTTGGGTTAAACATATCGCCCCCTTCCCTTTGGAATGGGGTGAGCAATAAACTGGAAAATTGGACACCTGATGTGGGGATACCAACAGAAACTAAGGACAGTGCCTCTGATGGGTAAGTGGGAGCTTGCCCCAGTTGTTGCACACGAGAGAAAATTCACCTTGTATAATACAATTTGAGCTAGAGTTCCTATTTCAAAACGTGAACATAACAACATGAAGAAAAATGCAGCACCAACTAGTTTCCTATCGATGAGTAAAAAAAACTACAATTTGGCAGGTAACAGTACGGGCTAAAGGCATCATCACTGTATTATCAAGTATATAAGGTGAGTATTAAGTGATAAGTATGGAATATTCTCAACTAGTGACTGAAATACTCACCGTAATTTCAACAATGACGGTCATACCCACTTTTATGTGATGGCGAATCCAAAACCAATCATTGTTCTTTATAGGAACCCACCTAGAACACGTTACAGTAGATGAATATTCCAGAAGAAAACTTGCATAAAAGTAAAAGCTAAAACAGTGACACTGAACAAGATAACAATGCTACAGAAGTAAAGCCTATAAGTTACTCGTGATAACAGTATGAAGTGCTGCTGGTACACAGCAGCAACAAACAAAAGAAAATATGCAATAACCCATGGCAGCGTATAAAGAGAAAACAATGTCTCCTAGTCAAAGATCAAAGAAAGAGAAAACAATCTCAGTGTTGAATAGTTTTCAGTAAACTGGGCTACCACATGATAGAAAAGAGACAGTATGATTTGCCTGTAGCTCTAGTCTGTAACCAACCAGTACTTTTTTTTCTTACAAAAAAATGCATCCAAAGTCTAAAGATTTAACAAGTCTCAGGTGTGTTTCTCTAGGTACTTGTTTTGTTTCTACCATGGCTTTGGATGTAATGAAGCATTTCAGTGCTGGTACAAATGCTTGTGAAGATGCTTCTCCCAATTTATTTATACACCACATGATATTGATTAAACATTCTAAAGTTATAGCTATAGTTATTAACTTGGCAAGAATATCATTGTGGAAGCAACTCAATATTACTTACTCCAGCATCCAAAACAATGAGGCAATGAATACCCAATACAGAAAAAGTTAAGGGAACACTTAAAAGATGGACAGAGAGATTGGTATGTACCCATCGTATACTCCGCCAATGTCAACAAATGCCCCTTGATAGAGATGCAAAGTTGTCACCTTCCCCACACAAATCTGCAATGAAAAATTATCATGTAAGCATTTATGAAAACTCGAACCTCAATCCTACAGATTTATTTACTAAAAATTATGATACAGAAAAAGACTGATTTTAATTATACGAGTGCAAATGAAGCAAGACAAAAATAGGATCATCTAATGGACTACAAATACAGTTGTCCAATTAGGGACATCATAACTGATCAAACCAAAAAGAAGAAAAAAGGAAAAAACTGTGACAACGCGATGCTTCCATTAAAGGGTAAATTCGGTTATTCATAGTCTTCTTAAACAAAATTTCCAGTCAGCAATTGAAATATGTAACATTCACGTTGTCATAACTGAAAAGATCACTGTGCATGCCTATTGAAGACTAGCCTAGTCCCGCCATATGAAATCAGTTTCTTCCAAGCAGAACAAAATGATAGAATGCAATGCTTGCCTGTGTGCATAAAACCATAATAGCAGTAGTTCGAAACAACCAGGTGAATATGAAAACAGACTAATACCATAGGAAATCTTACGAGCACGATACTGATAAAAATAAAGCATTGTGAAATAGCTTACTTGGCCAGGATAATAGAACGGTAGCTCATACTGCAAAAACCATTTAAAAAAATAGTTAGCCCCAGAACAAGTTTGCTTTCTCA
>Ga0315915_1008725_pt1 | contig 11757 bp, 5 predicted proteins | sample MpolbnodulesMG_FD_207738 | JGI IMG/M metagenome (GOLD analysis project Ga0315915, IMG submission 207738) | Medicago polymorpha root nodule microbial communities from Los Angeles, California, United States - branched nodules | ecosystem: Host-associated > Plants > Roots > Nodule | place: USA... | reverse complement strand
GAGAATGATAACGAGAGTATAGATAATGGTGATGAAGTGCTCTATGTAGCCAATAGTATAAGAACTCCACTGGTCCAGCATGCAATATTGCTGTAAGAATCACACCATCTGTTCTCCACCATGGTAAGTTAGAAGCCATAGGAAATATCATGTATCCTATATAATATAGTAGTGCAGTGAACAAAATTTGGTCATCCCTGCAAATGTCACACACAGTCAAAACCCTAATAGTTAGATAAAAAAAATTATAATTAATTTTGATCTATTTTAAGATAAAATCATCATTATATTATCAATGGAGATGTATAATTTTTTTTTTTAATAAATTATCAATGGATCATATTTATATAGCCTCTATTTAATTAATTAAGAAAGACAAATATTTAAAGGCAATTTAAAATTTGGAATTAACCAATTGGTTTCTCTATCGACTTGTTCAAATTCAAGGCCTTTGTCAACAATTCTACTTTTGCCTTTAGCAGTTTGATATCTTGAGATAGAAATCCAAATCTGATTGTGTAGCATTCTGACCAATATAAAGGGACATATGAGATATTGTACTGGGTCCCTTTCACCCCATATGAAAGAGTATATGCTATGGCCAATCCATGGGATTAGAATCACGAACTTAGTTAGTGTCCATAACCAGGGTACATACAACACAGATAAAATAATAATGTCAGTCACAAACCAAAACTTGAAATGCTTCAAAAATAAACCGTAAAACTATGACCTATAAATTTTTTTTGTATAATAACGATAAAAAAAAGTATGAACTCTATGTCACAAAATTTAGTTAAGAAGAAATTAACCTACGTGTTGTAGGTATTGTTTTTCAGCAAATAAATGAAAGATCTTTCAAAGAGTGTTATGCAAAGATATATAGCTATAGATAGTTATTGTCTTATTGACATTTTTGTAGTGAAAAAGAAAAACAATGCTTACAACACCTATATGCCATGAAATCAAGTTTTGCTCTTTAATTTTTGTCGCTTTGACTGGAAAAATTAAGGTTGGGAAAGGGTCGAGGTAATTAAAGAAGAAAAGAGACAATATACAAGAAAATACAATATATCATTTTTTAGAGAGGGGGGGATATATAGTTGCAAGTGAGAGTAAATTAAAAGAACCTTGAAACTCCCAAGAGGTTTCCAAGGCCAGTTTGTAAGGATGCCTGGTTTGGAAGCCATATTATGAATTTGAGATGAAGATAGTGTAGCATATGGAACTCAATTTATATACTGCATGAATTGGCAAATTAATTGTTCACACGTGAATTGCTAGAATTTTTATAATTAAGTGCAAGTTGACATATACGGGTCAGCGGCGTTGCTAGAACCATGAACGGAGGTTCCAAATTATGTCACTTTAGAAAAATAATTTGTCACAATGAATCACTAATATTATTTTTCTTATTATATTCTTGTCTATTTATTACTCTCTTTTCTTTCAATTATCTTTCTCGTATCATTTATTAAGGACAATTTTGTGAAACAACTCATAATATCTCTTTCTCACACAATATTAATTACATTTGTCACACAATATTAATTACATTTCATAATATATCTTTGGGACGGAGGGAGTAATTATAATACTCCCTCCGTCTCTAAATTATAATCGTTTAAGGTTTGTGCACGATTATTAAGAAATGATTAATTGTGTTGATTTTGATGATAAACTTAATATCATTTATTAAAACATCCTTATTAATTGTAGTTAGTGGAGTAGTTAAGTTGGATGAAATTTAATAAATAAGGGTATAATAATGGGAAAAATAATAAATGTTGCATTGGTATTCTAAAGTGATAATTATTTTAACAAAAAGAAAAAATGGTAAAGAGACAATTATTGTGAGACGGAGGGAGTAATAGAAATGTTAAAGAATGCGCTTAGGACATTAGTTAAGAGAATACAATTAGAGATATTGCATTAGAAAATGATGAATTTGACTTTTTAAAAAGTTAAAATATTGATGAATTCAATGCAGACATACTACTTTTTGGCACTTGTTAAGGATTAAAAAATAGAAATAATTTATAAATTTTATGTAGAAAAATTACCTTTTAAATTTTGAATGCACTTTCTTTAGACTTCTTAACAAGTATCTGGACACTTGTTAGTATTTTCCATATATATTAAACAATTATAATTTCCAACGTTATACTAAAATAATTTCCAACAATGTTGTCGAACTGTAACCAAAAAAAAAAAACAATGTTGTCGAACACTTTTATTTCGATATAAATCACGAGTTGATGCAAAAGGTGTAGAACTTTAAATATAGATGTGTTCCAAGTGAATAAATGGAATTTTCGGTGTATATTTACCAAGTTGAGGCGAGTTCATGTGCAACCCCTCATGAGAGCATGTAGTAAGTGGCTTTGCCACAAAATTCTCAACTTTTTTTTTCAAATAGTTTAATAGTTAAAAACTTACCTTTCATTTAAAGTGAATAAGTGTGATGTTCGATGATCAAACTAAAACTACTGTACATATATATATTGTGATGTCACTATCAATTAAGTTAAATTTACGGGAACAAAAATTACTAACTTTTTACCGGGATAAAAACATTAAACATGCTTAACCGCGGTTGAAATGGTGGTTAAGTCTAGTGAATAGTAAGATGTACGGTTTCATCAACTAAATGCAATCTGGTCCAGAGGTGGAAATTAGCTTTCTGCTGCACTGCTATATACATCATTCAATGCTATTGAATATCGATCTGCAGGGGACAACGTTGTATATAACCTCTCAAAAAACGCTGTATACGCGCCCACTTGCAAAATATCATCCAAGTTGTATTAATAACAACATTATATGGTGGCTGGTGGCACTGTAGTAACTTTTTCATAATGATTTAGATGAGTTTAGCGTTTACCTTTGAGTTTATGAAAATTAGGATCATTAAGGGTGTTGCTGCTATGAAGTAAAGCAAATTAATCAGTGTAATTAATGTCGAAAAGTGTTTAACTATTAAGTATTCAAGTGTTTACCTCTTTTTTCTCAACTTTTTTTTTTGTCAAAATATGATTAGAGTATTATCAAACGATATTCATTCATACAAATTGATAGATTACATCCATATAATAGAAATTGAAAGTTGTGAAAAACAAAAAGAATGAATATGCGACCAAATTCACAACATCCAAGTTAATAGCATAATATATGCCTACAAATATGACTATATTCAAGTCTCTGAAATACTCATGTCTCCGGATCTGCAACATTGACGACACCAAAGTCATGGATTGAATTTGAACTTGCTCAAAACAAATATTTCAACTTGAATCTAATAAACGCCGCATTATGACGGAAAATCAGAAACACCGCACAAGGACTGGAAATCAAAACAATCAGAGTCGTATAAAGACGAAATCAAAATAAGATGTGATTTTGGATCAAAATTGACCCTAAATCACCTATTTTCAGTAGATCAAGAAGAAGTAAAGCGGTGACGGACATGATTTGGAAAGGAGAAAAAAGAGAGAGAAGAGAAAGGAAACAATGTTGTCAAGTTATCAAATTTTTGTTGTACAATGAAATAAATCAACTTACTTGTCATTGTGAATATCGAATATGTTGGTTTTAGTTTTTTTAAAAATATTTATTAGGTTTTAAGTCATTGCAACTATCTATTTTTTTGCTTTTGGTATTTGTTGCTTTACTTTAGTCCTTGCAAATTGGCTCTTATTGAATTTGATCCTTATAATATGTAGCATATTTGATTTTCTTTTTGTTAAGTAACCTAGTGGTTATAAATTCACCTCATAAGATGGATAAGCGGGGAGTTCAGAGTTCGAACCTCAACTCTTGCATATTAAATGTAATGTCCATATCAATTGGGATATGCTCATGGGATGGATATTTGATTTTAATTCCTCTAAATAAGGAGTAAAATGAATGTTATAAAGACCAATTCTGAATAGATTTTACAAGCACCAAAGCAAAACGCGAAGAACCAAAACAAAAATTGTTAAATTTGTAAGAACTAAAGCTAATTTATTTTTTACAAAAACTAAATCAAAAATGTTTGATATTTGCATGGATCATTTACATATGGGAAATGTTAAAGAGTGCCCTAAGGACATTGGTTAAGAGGACAAATTTGAAAATGTTGTATTGGAAAATGGTGAAAAATGATATATTTGACTTTCGAAAAGTTAAAAATTTGTTAAATTCAATGCAAACTTATCATTTTTAGTTTTCGTAACTAGTGCATGTTAACTTGTGCCCTTAGGGCACACGTTAAGGAGTTTAAAAAGGAAATTAAAAATAAATTTTATATTAAAAGTTTAACTTTTTCAACTTTTGAGACATTGAATGTACATGTTCCAAAAAAAAATTTCTACATTTGTCTTCTTAACTTATACCCCAAGGGAACAAGTTAACATTTCCTTTTTACTAAACATACTTTAGGTGAATTACCCCATTGCCATATTTGATTCTTAATTATATTCTAGTACTCCTTTGTACTTGATTGTTTTTCGTGCTTGGTCCCCGCTACATTTATTTTTATTTTCAGCTTTGATTGTGGTTGACAGTGACGACGACCTCTCCTCTCCATCTACTGTCGTTTTTTTTAATAAATATGACGGTGGTCCAAAAAAAAAAATATTGGTCACAATAGTTTTGTCATATTATTTACAGGGGGGTAGCTATGGCTATGTATTGGATAACATTTGGCAATCCCAATTTTTTTTATGTGCATAATTATATTTTATCTTTAGCTATCACTAATAAAATATGTTTAGCAACTCTAAACAAGTTTATTTGTCCAAAGAACAGAAATAAGATACTCAAATAATTGTCACTTGTTTGATCTGTTTGTTTAATTTGTCTTATTTTGATATTTATAGCATCTTAAACAACTAAAAAAAACTTTATTAGCAATAAAAATTACAAAGAAAAAACTCAAAAATAAAATCAACAATGAAACACATCTTAAATTTACATTTTATGTAAGTAAAAATATTGTGATTTTTTTTTCTTAAGGATTAAATTTAGTATAACTTTAATTATTCAAATCAACCCTCTAATATACGTGGAGTCAGAAAATGATGGTATAATAAAAATATACAGATTATACCTCTGTAATTTGATATTTTACATTTTTTCTATAAATATAAAGTCCAAAAAAGTGACATAGATGTTGAATTTTTATCATGATTTTAGCAAGAATATTTAGGACATTAAAATACGGCTTTCCGTACAAAATTAGAATTTTTCGACAAAAGAACGAATTAATTATGTTTTTTTAAAGCGCAAAAAACTAAAAAAAAACAAAACAATGGGAATCTCGATCTATAAACGAGAGACAAATTAATTATGAATTTTCATTCCCTATAATTATGAATTTCTCAAGCAATTTATAATTAATTTATCCCTCATTTAAAAACTCCAAAATTTCATGATTAAGGTTTTTACGATGCTCTATGCCTACAAAATTAGGAAACTAAATTTGACCCATGAGTCTATGTTTACTCGAAACAAAATTATGATTTTACACTTCTAGTCGGAATGCTAAAAAACCCTACACATCTTCTTTATGTATTTTTATAGAGGTGTGTACAAAAAACCAACTAAAAACTCAATTTTTGGGTCAAGATTTCACTTGTTACTATTTTTTAGTTTTTATATGAACTTTATTAATTGAGAAAAAAAATAGACAAATAACAAAGATAGTTTGTGACTTAATTCAAAATATTTTAGTGACTCAAATATTCTTAGATCGTGTTCCACTTTATTTGCATGCGACACATCTTAATTTTAAACGGTCATTCAACATATCACTTTCTTTCTATCTTTCTTTTTTATCACATCATCAACTTATCACATAACTATTTTTTTATCTTTATTTCAAAGTATATACACTCATAAGAAATATACACAAAATATTTTCCATTTTCTTATGTTCTCTCCACAATTCCAGTACCATTGGAGAAAAATGTGGATTACAGTTTTGCAACATAAGAAAATACCGATAGATATAGAAGAAAATATCTATCGCAACACAAAGTTAGAGAAAAGATAATTAAGGTTTAGGAATGCTAACAAATGTCCCAATAACAACATCATTGGTTGGTATACAGTCGATCCTCCAGCGTGGAGTTCAAAAAATGAGGATTTTTTGCAAACTTTCCAATTGTAGTACTATGTCTTATCTTAACCATGTCTTTCTGAAGTTACGTTACTTTGAGATAAAACCTAGAAATTTTCAAACTTCAACACGAGATTTCAAGACATATTTCATCAGTGTTTGATGATGTATCTAGGACCCTAACACAGGGAGTTCAAACTTTTGAGTTCTTGAACTTTTTGTACTAGTTGTGCAAAAAAATTAAGGGGGCTCAAAATGCAAAATATATAATTGTATGTTTGCATTTTTTAAGGATCGGAGAGGTCAATTGCAGTTGAACCTCCTCAAAACTTAAAACGCTAGCTCCTCCTTGAAAATTGTTGTTGACACTTCAAATAAGACTAAAGCACATATGTAAATGACTAAAATGCTCCTTCGGTAGTTAACTACCAATGGCATGAACCGGCGGCAGTTAACTACTGAGGTTCCATCAGCAGTTAACTGTCGATGTCCCCATACTTCGGCACTTAAGTGCTGATACGTGCATGTTAGTCATTTTGCAAAAACTAACAGAAAAATACACAAAAATAGACCGATTAAAATAACCAATACTTGTTTTTTACGTCCAAAGTGTGTTGAAACCTAATAGGATTGATGCTTCAATCATTTTGGACAAAGATTGTGGAAAAATTATTTGTTTTGGGGTAAAGATTGAAGAGGGAAAGAAAAGTCGATGAAATAGAGTAGGGGGTAGGTTGCTGTAATCAGCTGTCTATGAACGTATCAACAGTTAACTGACAAATAATTCAAAAAACCGACGGCAACTAAATACTGATGATTCCTAACCAGCGGCAGTTAACTGTCAAGGGTATATAGGTATTTTTAGCCTTCATTAAGGCCTGAACAACAATTTCCTCCTCCTTGATCGTGTCAACAAGACTGCATGAATTTTTATTTGCCACGTCATTTTTTAAAATGGATCGATAACTTCAGAGACTAGAAATGAAAGAACGTGAAATTTCAGTCATATATAACCTTATTTTTTTCTCGCAGGAGCTAAAATTGCTTGTTAATTAAAAAAAGGACAAAAAATTATTGACAAATCTAATTGATCAATTAATATCGATAAATTGCATTTGAGACCTTCATACAAAATAAAATTGACAATGCATTTTTAATAGTAATAGTAATTTCAACACATTTTGAAAATTGAAACATCATACATGGAAATTTTAGAGATTAGAAGCTATGATGAAAATTTGCTTTGTGTCAAAACAAACTTTGACCAACTAGAGGAATGTATATCGATAATGTGAACCCATTTGTCACACTTGGTTAATTTGTGAGAATATTCTTTAGAGGTTGGAAACCATGACGAATACTTGCTTCCCGTATTTTCTCAATGCTAAGTATAGTGTCTCCACATTCATGAACATTCCATCCTTCTAAGGCATGAATTATTCCAGCAATTCGCCATGCACTCATAACTCTTCTTGGAAGCCAATTCTGTTACATAAATGCATTAATTAGTGTAGTAACATTTACATTTTAAAATTTATGATATAATGCGTATACCGAAGGATATAGAAATATGTTATTTACACACCTCACAAGAGTGTGAATTCATGAATGTAGTAGGTGTAATCATTGCTGGTGTATAGTGGTAGAAGCAATCTTTTCGCATTTTCTTTGGAGGGAAATGAGAAAATGGTATGAACAATGATCCTTTATTTGCTTCCATTTGCTCATATTCATCCCATTCATCCCCAACTAACCATATCTTTTAGACGAGATAAAAAAAACAAACTCGTTTCTGTTAGACTCATAATATGAGAAAATTAATGAAGTACACATTGATTCAACATAATATGTTGTGCAACTTAAAAATAAATATTGTAGGAATATGTTGCAACAATAACAAAGTAAAACAATATTTTGCCAATAAAAAACCTAATAGTGTGAATGTGTGTGCATCAATGTGGGTGTTGTGTTGTGTCAAACTTAAATAATGCTACTTTATAAATTATATAGTTATTTGGACATGTTCATATAGAAAATGCTCTTAAAAAGATTTTAATTCAATATAAATAGACAAACCTTTATAGAAAGTAGCAAAAGCTAACAAGTCAATGTAAAATTGGAAAATAGATTCACTCTATTGAGAATCTCTTAATTTTTCTTAAGTGGAATTTCAAACATGAGAGAGAAAAAGAGAGTAAAAATTATCAAGAAAGGTGGATGGTGTGTTTAATGGTGGAGACTAAAAAAAAAACAAGTGAAAATTACAATGAAGATGATCCAAATCCATAAAATTTTAACGGTTTTTTAAAATAAAAGAAAATTGATCAACCTTTGGAGTATTGATTGGTGAAACAACCAAGCTTTCTTTTGACATGACGACCCTTTGTCTAAGATCTATAAGCTCATCCTTATATAATACAGCCACCTGCTTGCAATTTTTATCAAAAAACTAATATAAGCAACAATATATTTTTAACAATACTAAAATTTGCTCTCTGCAAAACATGTATTGCCTCCAAAAAAACACGTGTAATATATTGAGTCTATATTTGGATATTGAAAATGAAAATAAAAACAAAATAAAATGTAATATTACTTTCTATTCCAATCACTCATAATTAATTTGTATGTCATTCCTTAAAAAAAATTGTACGTTTTTTTTTGTTTCTATATGTTTCCTCCACTTAAGTTAATTCTATTTAAGCAGGTTAGACATTAAATATGAATACCCAAGACAAATATGATAAGTCGATTGCCATTAAATATAAATTGGACTTCCCGAAGTATTTGGATATTCGAGTATTATGATAAGTCGACTGTCATTTTTTCTTAAAAAAAAAAAATGAATACCTAAGAGATACAAGGTTGATTTGACGGCTAGATTGGGGAGTTAAAAAGTTGGTAATAAGAAGGTTGATGATACAAGCTGAGATTCAAACTTTGGTTCATTATATATGTTAACATAATTTAACCTCTTTGGTAGAACCCAACCCTAGATGGTTACTTGATTTTGTATTGTGTTTAGTCCATGCAAGAGTAATAATCACTATGTCTCGTAATAAATGTGTCATTTGCTTATTTCACACAAAGTAAGAAATGACTAAAAACAATAAAATTTGAATACTAATTATATTAAATTAATGTAGAAATGACTAAAAACAAAAAAAAATTGAATACTAATTGAGTATTAGTTGTTTTGATGTGTATATAACTTTTGATTTTGTTGACGCAATGCATAAGTTAATTTTATAATGCACCTATAGACACACACATACATTATGGGTGCACTTACCTGTACATTTTCTCGGCATAAAGCATTAGCAATGGCAAACGCAACCTTATTGAACTTGCCTCGAAGAAGCACTTGATTTGTCCCTTTGGGAATGTTGTTCAACACAGTTGCAGCAGCTAGGCTACTTCCATCTACAATTTTTATCTTCAATTGTGGGAACCTTCGAATATGAAGTTCACAGTGTGCATTCAGCTGATGTTTCTGTACCCATCAAAGGTTATTCAAATCAAAACCATTATTTTACATAGAATTCCATAATGCTATATATAAAAGTTATTATGATTTATCCTATTCATTGGATCGTATTTTTCAATGGCGCAAATCTATCGAAACATATTTTCCGATTGCCTTTTTTTGTGCTAAAATCAATTGGATTCCATCCTTCGAATGGCTTTTTTTCGAGTTGAACAATTTGAGCTCCCTAAACAAATAAGTCTGCTTTTTTTTTTCTTTTCTCAACCTATGAGTTTTTCAGGTGCCCTATACAGTTCGGATTATAGAATCTGAATATCATAAAAACCCTATAAAACCTTCAAAAATATGTTGAAATATTTCGGATTTTAGAATCCAAATAGAGCACGCGAGAAACTAATAGGGTGGGAAAAGTAATGGCCAACAAATAATCATCCAAATATTATAAAAACCTAATAGGGCCCCAAGGTCGAGCCTAGCCCATAAAATTTTGATGATTGCTCAATAGACACATCAAAATTGCACACTTGGTTGGAAATAAAATCATTCGGAAGCTATGCTCGATTGAATTTTACACACAAAAACAGTCGATCAAAAGTTACAACCTAATCAGATACAATGTTGCTCACTTGGTTGGAAATAAAATCATTCGGAAGTTATGATCAATTGAATTTTACACACAAAAATAATTGATCAGAAGTTACAATTTGATCAAATATAATGTTGACTTGGTGGCTTAGATGGATGAGTGAAGAGAGTGAAATAATAAGATAAATAATCGAACATTATCGTCACAATATATAATTCTGATAATTACCAACAATACTAATATTTTCCATTTAAAAAAACAATAGAAAAAAAAAATGATCCAGCCTAGTATGAAGTAGCATTCATAGAGGAAAATATTAATTTTAATGATCTACATATTTACTAAATTAATAGAAGGGGAGTGTGAAAATATATACCTGATTTAAAAGTCCTAAACTTATCACCTTTGCTCCATTTAATTCAGCCTCCATAATTGTTTCTTCAATCAAGTTGTTCAATGTTATGCTCTGCCCTTTTGAGAAATACTACAAAATAGGAAACCAAACGGGTATTACATTGGTAATCCCTAAATCATTCTCCACGGAGAATGCAAAATCTGAAATCACAAATGAGAAGGGAAAAAAAAAATACCTGTGTTTTAAATCTTGGTATAATCCAACTTTGTAACTTAAGATCATTGAAGGTGTTGCTTTCTAAAACAAAGGCACGTCCACAAATCCAAGTCATAAGCATAGAGAACAATGTAAAGGGCCACATTAAATGTAGATACCATTTATATGTTTGAGGGTTGGATGCTAAGGAAGCAAAGCCTAAACGCATTTGATAAATTGAATCAAGTGTTGTAAAATGTGTTAGGTGGACCACATCTGGTGACTCCTTTGGTCTCATCAATGAGGTTTCATATGTAGCATCTGTGGATTTATGCACTGTACCATAAATGTAGTCATACATTGGCATGAAAAGTGAGTAGTTAGCCCTGAATTTGGTGTGATGCAGTGAGTGAAACCTGTGGAAATGTACCACGGAGAAAATAAATAATTAGCATATGGAATGTGATTAAAAATTAGGAAGTTCATTAGCATTGTTGAACTTACGATGGTGTGTATGAGAGATACTTCAAAATGGGAAAGTAAGAGAGTAGTTTCTTAGGAAAGAACTCAAAGTTGCAATGACCCATGTTGTTCATGAAATCAATGTAAAAGATGTAGCCATATAGTGCAGCCACAGAAGATTTTTTTATGAACAATGTTGTCAACATTGGTATAGCAAAAATTGTAAAATATGACAAATGCTCGGCAAATGGGTGTGCGACAGCTGTCAAAGAAAAGAGAAATTTTATGTTACTTTGAGATAATAAGGTGTCAAATAAATGGTTAATTAATGAATATAATAAGGTGTCACAAATCTTTAATCCTTCTCTAAACATAATTAACCATAATTTTGAATGTTATTTATCACTAGTTTAACACAAATTGTTATTTAATAAATATCATGTATATTATGAAAAAAGTTCATACAAGTGATAGGCTCAGTGACAATTGAAGAATGGTGATGAGAATGATAACGAGAGTATAGATAATGGTGATGAAGTGCTCTATGTAGCCAATAGTATAAGAACTCC
>Ga0315915_1008723_pt1 | contig 11759 bp, 5 predicted proteins | sample MpolbnodulesMG_FD_207738 | JGI IMG/M metagenome (GOLD analysis project Ga0315915, IMG submission 207738) | Medicago polymorpha root nodule microbial communities from Los Angeles, California, United States - branched nodules | ecosystem: Host-associated > Plants > Roots > Nodule | place: USA... | reverse complement strand
AAGTTTTGGTCCTTGTAAAAAAAAAATTGTTTTTGGTCCCTGCAAAAATTTTTGTTTTTTAAAATAGTCCCTCCAGGGACTATTTTCATAAACAAATTTTTTTACAGGGACCTGTTTAAAAAACAAAATATTTTGCAAGGACCAAAAACTACAAAATGGGTCCAGTCATCATGTGCCACGTATGCAAATCATCACAAAAATGGGGTTAGGGACTATTTTAAAAAACAAAAATTTTTGCAAGGATCAAAAACAATTTTTTTTTACAGGGACCAAAACTTAAACGGGCCATATTTGCAGGGACGAGTGCAATATTTAAGCCTTAAGATTATGACATATAAAATCCAAAGGATTAACCCTTCCGGCCCATCGAACAAACCGTCCAAATTAGGGTTTTAGACTTCAAAATTTTCGACTAAATAATTGTATCAACAAATTAAATTTAGTTGTAAATATATAATTTGACAAGGAAATTACTTATGTTCCCTCAACTCAATTAGTTAAGATGAAAGCTTCATATTCTCCCTGACTCATGGTCGAATATTGTAATCGGGAAAACTGATTTTACTTTAAATTTACTATAAGCCTCTATATATATTGGACCGTCCTTATCTTGGCAAAGCAAACATGAAACATAAAAACATTGTAGAATTTCAAAATATAATTGAAATTAATATGCATTTCAATTATTAGGGGAGGGATAGTTTTTGTTTCACACTGATTTCTTCCACCGGAGGTAATCTTGCATACAACATTGTTAGACATTAAATATGAATGCATATCTTACGGTCAGATTCAAATCTTAAATAAAAATATATTTTATATGGATTAAAATAATGTATTCTTAACTATATACGGTCAAATGTATAGATTGATCCAAGCATTTGCGACAAAGTTTTTGCAGAATGATTTATTGCTTAGTAGTAATATAAGTATATTCATAAAAATTTCACCTTGCCAATAAAAGCTGAAGAGCCTCCAAGTCTAGATACTGCAACAGAAACAATGGCAGTAGCTCCAGCAGGAGATTTCTTATAGGCCTCTGCATCTGAAAGGGATACTCCAGCCATTGTGGGGACTAAATTGATCATCATCTCTCCAAAGCAAACAACTAGTGGTCCTTTATAAATCTTTCTTCCATGTTTTGATGAACCTATAAATAAATTACAACTAGTTTATAGAAAAACACAAAATTACAAATCAATATCAAATTAAGAAATTTGGTAGGTTCATGGAAAATATTTACAATTCTTTCTCTTGATAAGTAAAAACATTTTGTCAAAAAAAAAATATGGGCATGAATGAAATCAAAGAAAAAATGAGGCAAAAGCATTACCTAATGATGATGAACTTGTTAGACGTCTTAAGCTGCCCCTTCGTGACCGATCAAAGGTCACATGGAAGCAACATCCTGTCATATTGGGCATCATGGAACCCTATCACCAATTCACCATGGACATGGAGGTTTAAACAAAAGTTTAAGAAAAAGAAAAAACATGTGGCGTTGTTACTATTTTTTAACATTCCTCCGATATAGTTGGAACTCTCAAATTCTTTTATCTTAAAAGTTGATTATATTCTCCTATTTATACGATTAATTGATTTCATTTGCTAATTTTGGCCTCATAGTTTCCAATTACATTCGTTTAAGGATGTCTTGGTAATGTTGTATATGGAAATTGGCATGTTGACTATGTGACACCTTTTAAATTAGAAAAATCTCTCTGTGTCTTACCATAACCTTTTTTAAAGTATTCAAATAAACCAAGTTGGTCTTAATAATAATAATAATAATAATGATAAAAATTAGTAAAAATGTGTAAGATTGGTCTCCGTGAGCTTAGCTTGATAGACATGTATATTGCATTATAAATACAGAGGTCAGAGTTCGAACTTTGGACATCTCACGTATTCACCTTTAAGAGGTGAATTTTTAGTCGATGGACTACTTGACCTAGAAAAATGTGCAAGATTGCACGAATGCGAGAAAAGAAGTAATGTGAAATAGATGAAATAGGACTCTGCATTCAATTTTCGTGTGGTTCCTACATTTGCATTATCCTTTAGGGTAAATTTTAGTCTTCCCCTCACCTAACATATCTCTCTCTATTTTTCTTCAAATAGATAATTTAAACCGTTGAAGGTTAAAAAATTGAATAACATGGCTAGGACAAGAAAAGAAAATTGACTAACAATGTTACTTTTCTTTTGCTCTGTAAATTTTATTTACTTTCATTTGTAGTTAAAATATGTCCTAATAATTAATGATAGTATTAACAAAGCATCCAAGTCAACGTAACACACAAACACATGGTTCATTCATACAATAGTCCATTGCTTCAAAGAGTAAAATAAATCGAGGTCTATATCAGTATCCCATTACACATATCATTAAGATATATTTTGTCAATAACTGAAGAAATGAAAAACAAGATTCTAAAAAGTCTATAGACAATAAGGTAATAAATATATGTACTCTATAAAGTTAATCATAGCATCCATCCTTGGATAAAGCTAGTCTCACCACCAACCATGTTCTTTGGAGCACTGGATGCTTCAGCTTGAACATAGTTTTGGTACCTGCACAAGATAAGTAATTACATTAGTGTTTCTGACCATATAATTATTACATGATTAAAGATGATATAATTATGTGATTAAGATTTTGAGGTACATATAGTAAGTAACATATGAAAGAAGAAAATTTGGAATACCCTATTTGCAAGAAAGGTTCAGTTTGGCAGTCCATGGGATTGGTTTCAGAAGGCTGAAAAGGAAAGTTGCCTCCTCCAGCAACAGCAGGAGCAGAATGAGTAGAGCTCCACAAACTTTCAATAGCTTTAAGATTAAATCCATCTGATTCAAGCTGAAAATGAAGTTTCATCAAATCAAATTAATAATTATAAATAGAAAATTTGGTATTATTGAAAGAAAAAAATCTAAACTAATGCAAGCTGTTTTAGACCATTTGATTGCATAGTTCAATACCTTGAACCTAAGTTGCTTATTTATATCTCCAAGATGACGTTCCTACAACATTAAAGAGACAACACTAACATATAGTTCAAAATGGTTAACATATATACACGTAAGTGGTGTTATTTGAACATCACAATTCCGACATTGTATCTGGGCACCATATAAAATATAAACATACGTTCAATACAACTATCTAGATGAGAGAGAAAATTCAATAAAAAAGTTAAAAATTGTATCATTATACGGTGTCAGATAATATTTGTGTTGTCAAAATATCATTTTGCAAGACAACCTAAGGGCATAACATAAGTAAAGATTACAAACAGAAATTTGTATGGAAAAATATGAGTTAGCATTTCTTACCTTTCTCTTAAGTTCTTCCATTTGTTCAATCATAATCTGTGTCTGCAAGCAAATAAAACAAAATTTCATATATATGTGTTTCTTAGATCTTGTACACATGTAGAGACAAAACCAAATTAAAGCATCACATGATATCATTGGTAGAAAAGTACAGAAGAGTTGTAATCATTTGAAGGTACCTTTCTCTGCCTAGCTTGTGCTAAAGCTCCTTCAAGTTGCTTCTCAAGATTTTGTAGCTCCTTCATGTTTAATGGTCCAAGATCTTCCCCTAGCAATTGTCTGTAATAAACATCACAATATCAATGCAAAGAAATTGTTATCTTAATCTCCATTAATTAATGACCATATTATAATGTGATTTAAATGGACTCCACATGTGTGCCATTAAGGGGGAAATGTCTCTTTCTTTTGCATATTTTTATGTTTGAAAAAATTGTATTGTGACGTGTCGCACTTGAATTGGTCAATGTTATGTGACATTATGTCACACAAGTGCAATCCGATTTAATTGGATATTGATGTGTGTGAGAAATTGTTAAATATTAGAAGAGTTATATAGAAGGGGCACGATTAATAACCTTTGTGACTTTTGAAGTGACTCATACTTTGCCTTTAGCTTTGACATCTCTTGGTACCAGTTCTAATATACAAAATAGAAATTCATGAAAATAATTTCATAACAATATCAAATTACAATTGATAATTACTTTATATATATTAAGAATGGAGTATAGAATTGTACGGCATTGCCTAGAAGACTAACATTTATGTACACTTGCATGTGTATAATTTCAAATACATTCACATTATAGAGAGGCTCAATTAATTTAAGTAGTATCTCATGAACAATGTCAAAATACCACAATTAGCACTTGAAGGCACCATTAATTACAAGGTGTGTAATTTGATGTAGAAAATGTTCCCACATACCTGAGTTTCATGTTCATTAACATTATCATTTTGAGAAGTAAAAGAGCATCTCTGGTATCGTTCCAAGGTTTTGCCAATGCTGCAAATTAAAACAAACTCAGTTTTATTTTTTGTCATGTATATAAATATAACAAAAACAACCAGTGGAAAAAATATATAAAGCCAAATAATACTCCAAATTCTTTTGTTAAGATAAACAATTATTATAAAAAAAATTAAATAAATAACAATCACCTCAAATTAATTTAGCGCATATACTACATTTTGGTTTTTTTCTTTTCATCTTTATACATATGCTCACTCTATTTTCCTAATACCATATTTTTTTTTTTTTTTGTTTCTTTGAATTCTAATGCTTTTTGTAGTGTATATGAAGGAAAATAATATATATATATATATATCCATTGTTTTCTGAGTTTCTTTTTATTATATATATATCTTATGATTTATATTTATTGTTGAGAGAATTGTCAAACCCCTATAAATGTTAATTGTGACCATGTAAAATTTGCATACTTAAGTGTTGTTGAGCATGGCATACATGATGTTCAAAAAAGAATTGAAAGGACTCTTGGATTCTATTATAATATTAATATAGATTTGTATTTTGCAGCCTTTACTTTTTTTTCAACTGCAAAAAACAAGAAAGTGTTTCTCGCTGTAACAAATCGAAGTAAAAAGAACAGAGTGAAAAAAATATAAATAAGAATATAATGTTGTATTTTTTTTTAGGGAAATATAATATTATACTTTAATGATATTTGTACAACGAATTTGTGATAATTTTTAAGACAATTTTTTTCTCTTTTTTTTCTTTATTAAAAACAATAAAAGAGAGAAAGAGGAAAAGAGGGTAATAACACAATAAGACTATGAAAGAAAATAGTCTACAAGTTATTTAAAAATAGTTATATAATTATCACTTCTCATTTTTTAACACCAAATTAAATGGAGAAGAAAGTTTTTTCCCGTAAAAAATAAAAAGTTTAGGTGAGAATTCAAGCTGCAGAGGATAAAAGGAGAATAGTAGTTTACCTTGATGAGCTGTCCTTTGAAAAAATATTGACCGAAAGATCATTAATAAATGGAAAACGACTAATATTATGGTCATTTTAGAAAGAAAGCAAAAATTTTGTCTCGTTGAATATATCATATTTTTACATATCAATAAATCATAATTATTTTTTCTATTATACCTTTAATCATTATTAATATACATAAGGGTAATTTAGTAAAATATGTCATTTCCCCACGTAAAAGAAAAGGTACATCATACTTTGTTTTTGGTGGAAGATACGTCACACTTTTTTATTAAATATATGATTCTTACACAAAAATTATATGATATTAATTGTATTTCGTAAGTAGTTCATCATGTGTCAAAATTTTAAACAACTTATATTTGATGGTCAGATAGAAAGAAGGTGAAGAAGAAAGAAAGTAAAGGATATGATGGTAAATTAAAAAGAGATAAGAAAAGTAAGAAGAAGTGTAAAAAGACAGTTTAATGTTTTTTTTTAAGAAGAATAGGAGAGTTTAATGATTATATCCTATAATAAGTACTTACGCATATTCCTTCAGAAAAAAAAGTACATAATCATATATCTCCTCGTGATATTAATTTTTCATATACATAATTTTTTTTTCATATACATAAGTAAGCCCTTGATATACATATTAATCATATACATAAATTGTTGAACCTAAAATGCATTTGGAACGTTTGAAACATGTGTTCACATGTAAATTAATAAACACATGCTAAATCACAACATGGATGTCATTAATTTGACAAGGAAAGTGTGGGAGAGATGATTGAGAAAAGTATAATGTGGCAAAATTAGCTTATCCAATTGATGTATGTTACATGGACCTGGTTTATTAATATTTTTAGCCTATAAACAAAGTGTCAAATATCATTTGAAATTGACAACATTATTTAGTAGCTACTTTTTTAAGTTTTAAAATAAAAAAATCCTAAAATAAATATAATAAGGGCAATGGCTAAGAAAATGAAAACACTCCTAATTTTAGTTTTGTACAATATATATACTTATAGACTTCAGTTGCACAAATCTTTAATACTTCAACTGCTTGTCAAAAAGAGTGAAACACACTTCCTTCCTTATACCTTGAATAAGACTGGTATACTTAATCAACGATAATAATTAGCAAAAATGGCGAAAAAAAATCATTTTATTAGTTTTAACCAAAAAAAAAAAATTTGCCACAACCCTACCAATTTTTCAGCACATGAAGCTGAAAATGTAATTATACAACCAAAAAAACTACAACAAGACGAGAGAGAGAAAGTAAAGATGAAAACCCCTTAGATCTAATCAACAAATGAGTATAGTGCTTCATGCTTCATACATAAACCATTGCATTGCTCCTTCGGAATAAAAAGTACATAAACTACAGTTGTACTTCAAAACGTGTTATCCCTTTGAGATTGGAAAAGGGAAAAACATTTAACTTTGACATTATTGTCATGTTTAAACATTCAACTTTTTTATTGTTCCACCTTCCTTAGATCGAGATGCCAAATATGTTTAGGACACATAGAAAACCCTCATGAAGAATATATGAGAAGAAACCAAGGCTTAAAAGGTAAGTGAAACAAAGCAAAGGGTCAAGGATTTATAAATTAATTAATTAATTATCATTCTCCATTTAGGGATAAAAAAAATGTTAAAAGAAACCCTAGATCTTGCACAATATGGTACAAGAGAGTGAACATCCTAGGACTTTACCTTACCATGTCCATTTAATTATCATATGATTGGTTACTTCTTAATTTCTTACCTTTTTTTCTTGTGAGAACTAAAAGAATAGATTGTACTGTTTCATCAGTAAGGGAACAAAGCTGAAAACATTTATCTGAGAATATACATAGAAAGTATGTGGGGCAATATATGATTTGATTTGATATCATGTTTTTCTTCTCTCTGATCTCTGAATTCTGATGAAAGCTTCTTTCATAACAGTGTGGAACCCCCCAAAATACAGGAAAATCATAGAAGACACACAAAAATACAGATAAAGGAGCAAGTATGAGAGAAAAATGAAGGTGTCAGATTTAAAGAAACCATGAATAGTTATATGAAAAGCAAAGAAGTGAAAAATGAGTTAAAAGGGGTGTGCGAAAAGTAAAATCTTAAATAGATCAAATGCAGAAACCAGTGACCATTTTGGTGAAAGATACTGATGCAATGAAGAAAGTGAAGTGCAGAGAGAAAAAAAGAAGAAGTTAAAAGTATCAGAAATTGAAAAGATCTAAAGCTAAGAGAGGTTTCTATTGGGATTTGAACCAACAAAAAAATTAATATGCACATAAAAAATATATTAAAAAAATTAATGGTGAGATTTTTTAATATTAGATGAATGAAAAAGAGAGAAAATGGTACCCTGAAGTTGAGCTTGCAAATTCAGAAAGCTTTCCACGACTAGAGAAAATGATAAGAGCAATCTCAGCATCACATAGAACTGAGAGTTCATAGGCTTTTTTCAGCAAACCATTTCTTCTTTTGGAGAAAGTAACTTGCCGGTTGATTTTGTTTTCTATCCTCTTCAGTTCAACCCTCCCTCTACCCATTTTTTCTTATCACTCTCTCTTCTTCTTTGAGCTTAGAAAAAAACAGTAACTGATCAAAATGTTTGTATTTATATTCGAAATTGTGTGTGTGTGTGATACTGTTTAAGTAGTTACTCTCTACCCCCCATATATTAGATAGTGTTGTTTTAAATTGCGGTCTACAACTATAATTGCGACAAACTTCAAAGGATTTTGACGTCTCCGTACTTGTATCGTAACCACAATTTCAATCGCAATGGTTACATTTCCTTACATTTTGTTGGAATGTAGCGTAAGTGCATCCGTAATTTAAAACCACGCTAGATAGTAATATTTTAAAGAAAATGTCAATTGTCTCATTCTAGCCCATGCCATCAATGTTTGTTTATTTTATATCTTTGCGACTGCAATTAAGACCGCATCAGTCATATTATGTATCTAAAATAGTAGTCCGGTGATTTTCGTTGGGACATTGAATGAGTTATAAGTGGGACATTTAGGGTTCAATATTTGCTACTAATATTTCATCCTCCTTTAACAAATAAACTCATAATATATCTCATCAAAATATAAAGATGGCATCAGCCACATTTGACCATAATCTGTTACAAATATAAAAATTTGCAATGTGAGTGTGCTACCATTATGGTGACCCTAATTTAAAAGCTTGAATAAGACTAACATCAAGGTTAAGGGGACAAGTTTTGTACCTATGACAAAGAGGTAACAAAAATTTGTAAACATAATTAAATATAATTATTTTATGATGACAATAAAAGCATGCAAATATTTATGAATCCGTACAAGTGAGTTTATATAAATATATGTAACTTGATGGAAATTACTAACTAATGTTTAAGGGTTCTATCTATTTCATAAAATATCTTTATCATATTGTCAGGTCAGTGAGAAAAAACCAACATGAAAGAGATAAATTGCAATTTGAGGGATATAGTTTCAAAGTCATATCATCATGGATTCCAAAATCCTTATGATGTGTTAGTTTTGTAGAATGGAAACAATTGTGAAAACTATAACTTACAAAAGTAGCTAAGGGGAGAGAGAGTGCAATGCTATATACAAAGAAAGTGTGACTGATATAAATGGTTTGTTTCACAGAAGTGGAAGTAAGGGTTTAATTTTATAGAAATAGACAATGCAACACATAGAAAGAGGTATATTTGATCTTCTTTAACAAAAAAATGGAAACCCAATTATTCTTAATTTAATTTCATTCTCTTTTCCAATTTAATTTTAGTAGGTATCATTGGCCCCTACCATGTCTCATTTTTTTTCCCTTCTCACAATTACTACATGCTTTGAATAAATTGAATTGCTTTGAGTTGAGATGGTGAGGAAAGAGAAGTTTCACTTTCCATGTGGAAGGGGTCTACACTCTATAATACCATAGAGCAATATTTTTGGAAATTCACAAACCACTTGCTGCTGAAACGGTTTAGCCCAAAATTCATTAGAATAGACTATTGATAGCTTTGCAGGCTGACTATGAAATTGGAGAGAAAATCACTGAGATTTTATAATCATTGTATTCAGAGCCATAACGTCAAGTTTGTTGAAATCATGGTTAGTATCTTTTTCTTTTGAGGTTAGAATTATGGGAACTTGTAGTGTTGTAAAGTGTGTCATGTGGTTTATGGTGTACTAATGGTTGAAAATCATTTGAAACTTTAACAAATATTATTGTCACTTGCCAACTTTAAGTGGAATTTCATCAAGTCCTTAGATTGAAATAATAACTTGATCAGTGTTAATTTAACAAAAGTTAAATAGGGGCGGATCTTGTCTAAAATATTGGGGTGATCAACAAATATTAACTAAAATATTATAATTGAAATCCATAAAAATCGTACATAATTTCATCTAAAAAATGTTACGCCAACAATTTCAATGCAAAATTAAATCTCGAAAATACTATCTACCAATTAAATTGCATATCCTAGCCCTAGAGAATCAAAACTAGCTTTACTTAAATGCTTGCATGTGTGAATGGAGTGAGCATCAGAGATACTATGTGTGTAAAATAAAATTATATCAAGAGTATTTTAGTAATTTTTTTATATAAAAGAAAAAATGAAAAATTGGGGGATGTCATGGCTCCTATATGGGCCTATTAAGAGATCTGTCTATATATACACACACATTGATAATCATTTATTTATTTTATTGTAGAACCAACATCGATTGGGTCACCATTTAATTCTAATGAATTATAATACAATAAACCTCTACTTACAAGGAGCAAAAATTGTTGTTAGAATTTTAAACTGCTTTTAAGTTTCGAGTAGTCGTTCTTCAAAAAAACAAACAGTTTCGAGTAGGCGTCGAAGCAGACCATATAAGACACTACCTCACCTTAAAAACCACTAAGAAGTATTGATTAATTAGAAACACAAAATTAGCTTTGTGTGCCCTTGTGAATAGGAAAAACAGAAAGAAAACGAGGATAATGTTTTTCCCTTTATCAGGAAAAGCACATGTTCTGTTTTGAGTAATTTTCTTTTTGGTTCAAGGGACCAACCACACAAGCTAAACTCTAATATTATATAACCATACACATAACAACAAGTCTTTAATTTCAGCAACAAATTGGTGCAAGTACAACCCCCCTGGCTTCAGCATTTTTTCTATTTGGCTTTCATGTGCACCACTCTTACCTTCTATTTTTATTCAAGCTCCAATTAATATATACTTTTGTTAAATGTATTTCTTTTTTATTCTTCATGAGAGAATTTATTTTTTGAGAGACATCTATCAATTTTCTTCGTCTATTGAAAGAGAAATATAAATACCATAACATAAATAAAAGTACCACATATCTTTTCTCTAATGTCCTTGTCTCTTGATTTACGAAGATTCACCTTTTTGAGTTAGTCATTGTAATTTGTAAGATGCAACATTTTCTTTGAACAGTGCTGTTTGCTAGTTCATTATGTGGTGGGATAATTTCTTCCATGTGGTTTTGCTACTACCTTGAATACATTGTATGATTGAATGTTTGTTCAAGAAATGTATATAAATTATATAATTCCTTGTGCTTCTTATTTTTATTTTTATTTTTACGAAAAACAAATTTCATTCAATGATGAAAAACAAAGTTATTAGTACACCAAAATGTTAAAATAGTCCACATTTTAAATCTAGCACAAATAGCTACGTCAGCCAAGTACATGACAACAATAGACAGAAGGAATAGAAACTATTATCATACCAAAACATTAATCCTAACAATATTCAAACCAATTTCTTCCAAACATGGCCTAAAAAGAAAGAAGGTCGTTGTTTTTTACTTGTACATGCCTTCATGTATTGATGAAACATAGAGCAACTTTGTTCAATATATCATTTTTACACTAAACAAAATAAAACTCAAGACCAAAGAGGCAAAGAGTATTGTTAAAAATTGTGAAGCATTTTCATAACACCTTTGTCTCAAAACCTCCATGGAGATAATAATTGAAATAATACTTTTTAAGAGAATCATCATAAGAATAAAAATGATTTCATCTTTGGTTAGGTTTTATCTATCTCTTGAATGTGCTTTGAATCTTAAGAATAAGATGGTTAATCAAATTATCCATATTAATCTTTAGGTGTGAACAAATGTAACAAATTTAAAACGTGACAAGCTTCTCCCTCCTTGGCATATGTGGTTGCAACTTGCACATATTTGCATTGATCACAATCATCTTTTAATTCCAATGGAAAAATTTTCCTACTCTTGCGGTACTGTGAACAAAACAAGCCCTAACAATAAAGATTTACCACAAAGGGTGTTGGAATAGGAAGAGTTGAAAAAGACAAACAAGGGTAAACAAACTGAGTTGTCACGTACTCACGTGACAATAAAGTCATTTATAATATATTTATTTCTTTTATCTTACAAAGTGGGGTCCAA
>Ga0315915_1008720_pt1 | contig 11762 bp, 8 predicted proteins | sample MpolbnodulesMG_FD_207738 | JGI IMG/M metagenome (GOLD analysis project Ga0315915, IMG submission 207738) | Medicago polymorpha root nodule microbial communities from Los Angeles, California, United States - branched nodules | ecosystem: Host-associated > Plants > Roots > Nodule | place: USA... | reverse complement strand
CCGAAGATTGAAGATGGATATAATCCAGCCACATGGATGCTGGAGATCAGTTCTCCTGTGGTTGAGTCTCAGCTTGATATAGATTTTGCAGAATTATACAATAAGTCAAGCCTTTATCAGTAAGTATCAGTCATAGTCGATGCTATATTCTGAGGGGTTCCTGCTTCTTTTTTCCCATATTTACTTGAAATTTCTCATTATGATTTGAAAATATTTTTCCAGAAAGAACCAAGAAATGATAAAGGAACTATCTATACCAGCACCTGGAACAAAGGACCTTTACTATCCATCTAAATACTCCCAATCATTTGTTACTCAATGCAGTGCTTGCTTCTGGAAACAGTACCGCTCCTATTGGAGGAATCCACAGTATAATGCCATCAGATTCTTCATCACAATTGTCATTGGTCTTATGTTTGGACTTATTTATTGGAAAAAAGGAGATAAGATGTAAGTAATTTGATAGTATAATACTTCACCGGACCTTTTAACTTTACACTGTTTCAAGGTCCAATAAACAATGACATGTCTCCATACCAGTGGCCCTTAGCTTCTTAATCACAGCAATTTCCCCATGATATCATTAGAAATAGGACTTTGGTGCATCGCACTCCACCTACAGGAGTCTTTCTTGTAAGGGTGATACCAAGATGCATTTTATTACATTGCCCCTTTTCATACTTGAGCAAATGATCGTATCCACTTAGGCTCTCTACCCTTTTTGTCAAGACCCCAGCAGGGCAGTGGTCATCATTTTGCAGGGATAAAAATATATCTCCATAAATTTCAATTGCATATACGAAAGTTTGCCAGGTCCCCCTCATATTCCCTTTCCAAAGGTTATTCTTCTAAGGCTTATTATTGTCAAAGGCCGAAGATTCTTCTCTTGTCACTCTCCACTCTCTAGTCATACACCGCAAGCCGTTAACTTGTCTGGCATGCTCATACTAAGAAAACAATAATTAATCCTTAGCTAGAAAACAAGGAAACAATGCACATCATACTTGTTGTTTGATGTCTTTTCCTAATGATATCTCTAATCCACCAAAGAAAAATTGTGAATAAAGTGCAGGATAGTAATATTTCTTTAAATCACTAGCACCAATAAGAACTATTGCTTTCCTTATCTGAGAACAGGTGTAATCAACAATTTATTTTTCCAAATGTAGATGATAAAGTTATAAAAAATACATAGTTTCATAGCAATACAAAGGTAATTTACATATGATTCATCGCATATAAAAGGAGAAATTGAAACACACACCTCTAGTTTTTAATTGAACACTAACCTCTCTTATTTTTTTCTCCAAGTGACACACATCCCTTAGAGTATAATGTTGTTTGTTCTGAGTTAATAAACCTCAGATGCAGCGTTACATTAGCCACACCTAACTGATCTACAACTCGTTGCCTTGTGGCATCAGTGTCTTCCGTAGATGATGCATTGATGATGTATCTGCTGAAGTCTTTACAACAACAAAGCTGAATAAACCTGGTATTCTCATTCTCCTAATTAAATTGGTATTCTCGTTAAAAATCTTTGTTACCAATTTTCCAATTATTTCTGCTTCTCCTCAAACAAACATCACTTTGGCTTCCCTAAATTCCAATACCTAACAGGTTATTACCACAACAATAAAAATAACCAATACATGAGGGAAAAAAAATAAAAGAAGGAATGTATAAATTGTGAGTATTTTAATTTGGGTATAATATAGATTAACTATTATAAGAAATTTATTTATATTGACTAAAAGAAAGACAATTAGAGAACCATAAGAAAGGCGCAAATTTTTTTAATTGCGAGGGTGAATGGGAAGTTTGAGTTTGATTTTTTTTTTGGACAAATATTGAAGAGTTTGAGTTAGCATCAAGAGCAACAACAAAGATACCACAACACTACATCTTCATCCAAAACCTAAAGAATGTGTTTGGATAAATGAAATTTCTGAAGTAATGTAATTTTAGTGTTTAATTCAAATTCTTATTTGTAAGTTCTTATTTTCAAAATGAGTATATTTTGTGAAATATTTTGTCAGGAATTTAAAATTCTATCATTACTATAAGATTGTACATGGATTGGTTTTTTTTTTTTTGGTAGTGTACATGGATTGGGTTTTGCCAAAACGGAATCAGGACCAAGTAGTAAACCCCAGGTTGGATTTGGGAAATAACCAACATACAATTAAAAAGTTCATCCAATTGCTACCTACTGCAAAAGTTCAAAACCAACAATGGCTACCTACTGCAGAAATTCACCCAATTCCCAATTACCAACCATTAACCAATGATCTTTTGTGAGTGTCTTGCTAATTTGGATTCAATATCTCGTTACTGAAGGTTGATTGGCAACGACACGAGCTAATACAAAGAATGGGGAGGGGCGTAAAAACGTTTTCCCAACAAACTGTTGTACACAATGAATGCTAAAATGAAGCTTGACAAAAGGTTGATGCCTTCATCATTGAGATGCTAGAGTAGTACTAGGAGTCTCCTGCTTGGTATCAACAGGGCACCCTCCCTTAGCAACTGTGGCAGCAATTCTATTTGGTGGCCAATAGCGGAATACTGATCTACCTATGATATTCTTGGCTGGCAGGGGACCCCTAAGAAAATTGCATTTAACATTGTAAGGAAATAACTCATAAGATGTAAGAATAGTGTACATAATGCATATAATTCAAACAAATTTTACCAGACATGGGAGTCGTAGCTGTTATTGCGGTTGTCTCCCATCACAAAAACGGATTTCTCAGGAACACGCTGCAAAAGCAAATAATATTATTAAACTAAATAAAAATTCAACTAGTTCTGAACTTTTGTGCAATGACAGAAATGATCTGAGCTCAATGATCACGCCTTAAACACAATCAAGCACAAGACAACACAATAGGACGACCAACCCTCATAGGCTTGGCCCAAATTATCTTCATAACCTTTGTTTAGGGCTCATCCACCACAGCGTATATATTAAATTCGATTATGCTTTCTTCATTCTCTCAAAGAATGACATGCGTAATTATTCTAAAAATTGTTTTGCACATTAATTACGCATAGGACTAATAAAGAAAATAAGAGGAAAACTGAGTACAATATAAAAGGGTAGAACTTACTGTGGGTTTCATCTCATACTTTGGTTGTTCATTGATAAACTTCTCATCCCTCTCAACCCCATTAACTATTAGATGCCCATTACGGACCTGCAAATAATTCAATTGCTCACATTTGATACACCAAGGCACTGAATCAAACACAACAAGAATCTGACTCAAGTTTTTTTTGAAGAAACTAAACTAGTCCACCCAAATTAGCGCCAGGGAGAATCAAACGTGAGACCTTGAGGATAAGCACACTCCAAGGTCTCAAGCCAACACCACCAGATCCACCCAAGTGGGTTAGAATCTGACTGAAGTTACAATTGAATATTGATGAAATATACTACATTCATGCAAATTTCAAACTTCCAAGTGCAGGTAACAGACAGTGAGCATAAGTCAGTTAACCAAACCTTAATTGTTAAAACAGATTAACCTTCCACTAAAAACTTTAATCAAGCAAGAGGAAAAATAAGTCATCAATAAGCAAAAGATAATGACAAGACCTTGAATGACGTTAGCTCAACAAGGAATTGAACAAAAAGCTAAGCATGAATGTTTATCTCCAAATATCATACCTCTACGACATCACCTTCCTTTGCAACAACACGTTTTATGAAAACATCATCATCAGTGTACCCAACTTCTTGAAGGACTGGAGGGCTTTTAAATATCACGATATCATTTGCACACGGCTTTCTAAAATAATATGAAACCTGAAAACATGAGGATTTATCATTACTAAGAGATGCATCATAAGTTCATAACAGAAAGTCTAGTTGACATTTGATGTCAAATCTATTAAAGGGGTATAGCCATAAATCCACATGATTCTATCCAGTGAGTATTTGAGTTTTGAGACTTGCAATAACAATTCTCAAGACAACAAATAGCTACAGCTATGAGACTGTTATCAGTAAATAACTAAGCCAGCAATTAATATGCTTCAACAACATGAACTAAGAATTAACCGATTAGTATGTATGAAAATCAATATTGTATCAAATTAGTGCACTATGAAATACAATGAACAAAAATCTATGATGCACAGCAAACTTGAAACATAATATATGTTTTGAATCTGAATCAACATTCAAATCACCAATACTCGCACGAACATCATAATCTAACCATTCCATGTAAACTTATGTCAATCAATTCAAAATTAGTGTTTGGAAAATGAAAACAACAACTCAGCCCCCCTGTTCTCTATCCCTGTGAATGTTACAGAAAAGACACTGAATAAAGAAGTATACCCATCTTCCAACAAATAGGTGAAGTTTTTCAAATGGAGAAGCATCTACAATCTACAAAGAGATGCACCATTATAGAGAGTCTATCTAATTGGATGCTGATGTCAAAACCTATAACAATAGCATGGCCATATATATATTTACTTGAACTTCTATGAATCACTGACACAAAACACGTTGATACTGTAAATAATATGAGAAAACGAAATATTTGAATGTCTTCAATCTGAAGTGTCGGCACTGTATAACTACCATTACTGTTTATATTTTTCATTTTCAATCTGAAAATGAAATATTTGAATGTAACTACATGGGTTGGTAATTGGACCAAACATGTCATCAATCTAAAATGTCTGTGCTACATAGCTATTTGTATTTTGGAATATTATTAAATACAACATGAAGGGAACGCAAAGCTAGTTTTTTTTACTTTCAAAAGTGCAAAGCTATTTCATTGAAACCCTCTTGTATTGAAATGAAAAAGCATATATATGAAGAAAAAGAGTACCTTTTCAGCAACAATTCGATCTCCAACATCATAAGTAGGATACATTGACAAGGAAGGAATGAAACGAGGCTCAGCAATGAAAATACGAAAAGCAAGCGATACAGCAAGAGCAGCAAACACCGTTTTGGCATCATCAGAAGTGAAATTCAACCAATCAGGAAAAGGTCCGGACGACCCATTTTTCTTATCCACCTCCCGGTCACCACCACTATCTCCACCACCGTCGCCGCCACCTCCGCCGGAGTCTTTCAAAGCTTTACTACATGGAATTCTACGGCGAAGAGTGGAAGAGGTTTTGTAGAGATGGGGAAAGTTGGGGTGAGAGCGTGGTGGTGAAGAGAGTGTTCTTGAATTGAAATGGAATTTGGGGAATTTGATTGGATTGAAGAGATGAGTATGGTTGGAGTTAGGGGTTTGAAGTGAAGGTGGTGATGGGAAGATAGAGAATGATGATGGCATATCTAAGAACAGTGTGTTAAGTGTTTGAGTTGAAGTGAAATGAAACTACTTTTCAGATATTGTAAAATCTTTTCTTGTGTTGTGTTTGGTTCTCGTTTATATATATATATGTACGGCTAAGATGGGTTTTTGTCTTTTCCCTTTCTTCTTCGTCAAGTTTGTTTTTTCACATTTATTTTTTGGAAAATTATTTTTTTAACATCAACAATAAAATTATTCCACCTATAAAATTGAACTTTGGATTCTAAAGATTTGTTTTTAGTTGAAGCTGATTAAGCATTTCAAATTAATGATTTCATTATGTTATTTGTCATATAACTAAACTTCAATTTAATAATATTATGGTTAAACTCTCATTCAAGCAGTTAAGACCATATTAGGTGGTAAAACTCTTCCTCAACGATTAATGTGATAATAATATTTTCTTTTTATATAAAAGATGTGATAGAAAAATTCACTCTAACCGGTTGGTAAGGCCAAACACAACCAATCATACCGACATTGTTATTATATCTAATGTACAATAATTATTAATCAAATTTATAAAAAAAAGTTTTTTATTTTTATTTTCTCTGTCCAATGATTAAATCTTCTGTACAACCAACCAAAGTTACATATATAAAAAAAAATCTGTCCAATGTGGATGGCCTATAGTGGCAGAACTATTGATCAAATTTATTTATTGTTTTTTCAGGGGTATTAATCAAATTTATCAAAAAAGAACTATTAATCAAATAATACCAAAAAAAATTTCTCTGAAAAAAATAATAATTTTTTCTAAATTTTAATTTGTCGGAAAGCATGCTTATAAGTTATACCCGTGTTTCCCTAAAAAAAAAAAGTTATACCCATGTTTCCTAAAAAAAATAAAATTATACCCATGTTATACCGGTAAATCGCTCTAAAGAAAGAAAAAAAAATTGAAACTATAAAAATTACTTGTGTTTGGGAGTCTTTGCACCGGCCTATTTTTTTTGGTCTAATAGCCTAGTGGTTGGAGCTCACACAATTAAATATGGAGAAGTGAGGTGTCGGGGGTTCGAACCCCAACCCTGCATAAATTATGTAATATCCCCAAGCTAAGTTCACGAAGACACACCGGCCTATTTATAGCATAAACCATTTGATTGAGGTAATAACAAATATCTTTTCTCCCACTGCTCGGTTAATCAATATGTCAAATGGAATAACAATAATCTCTTGTGTTATCCCGAATGTTGACTGTAGCTGCCATGATACTCTTCTTAGAACAGGGTTTGGAGGGGTTTTGCGAAATAAGTCAGGTTTGTTTCTTGCGGATTTTTGAAATATTCTTCCAAACTCATGATATTATGCTAGCTGAACTTTTCGCCATATATCATGGTTTGGTCATGGTCAATGATTTGGGTTATGCGGAACTAGCTTGTTATTCTGATTATCTTGTTTGAATTCTTATAATCGATGGTTCTGTTAGCTTTGCAACCAACAAAAAAAAAATACACCCTTAACTGTATATGGTTCCGCACTTTCTAAGACAAACCCACCCTTATTTAAATCTAATGACAGGTTCTTTTGTAGAGCCCCGATTAATTTTTTGTAATCTTCACGATTCATATGCTTCGTTTTTCATGTGGATCATGTCATGCTTTTATTTTGTAGTCTTTGTTGTATTTTTTTATGGCACTTCCCAGTCCCACCATGAAAGTTTGCCTCCTTAATCCAATAGTGAATAGTAACACAGATATCTAGTAAAAATTATTGAACAGTTCAATCTCTTCTCTCCTCATATAAAGTGTGATTTGATTTGACTGAAATGCTTATATTCATTCACAGTAACACAAATCAAACAATTCTGTAGCCTTGCATCTTGTGCATTTCATTGGCAAGTAAATTTTACTACAACATTATGGCAAAACTGTAAGTGTAATTTCCGATTTCAGAAGTCCATGAATGAAACAAATAAATATATTCAAAATATGATTGTGTTTCATCACAAATCAATGAGATAACCACAATTGAAAGTCACCTCAGCAATGTATTGACACTAATCTGCAACAGTCAAGTAAAGGCCTATTAATCTGATTTTGAATTTGATGCCTACTTACAATCAATGGCTGTACTCCAGATGAATTTGCACGGACAAAAACCACCGAAACGGTAGCATTCCGCACTGTGCCATATGTTTTAACTATCATTTGGCTTTTTATGTTGGCGTTATTAGAAGTTCTTTCTGGCTGAGCTACCGCTATATCAGGCATTTGTAGTAGATTATTAGATTGAGAAGCACCAAGTTTCTGCTTCTTATAAATTCTATCCAAGCTCTGCCCTGGTATCTTTTCACTATCAAAACTTTCATTGGATTCAGATTCTTCTTCTGAACCATTTAGAATTCTGTTGGCTTCGTTAGAAAAACCAATGGCACGCCAAGCATCTGCGACCAGCTCGATGGTGGACATTTCAGGAGCTACACCGCTTTCTTCCATAGTAACCAGTAACTCTTCTGCTTTCCACGGTTGTTTTGCTTCTCCATATCCCCATATTAAAGTTTCATATGTTTTCAAATTCAAGGGAGTTCCCATTTTGTTCATTTTCTCGTAAAGTCTAAGAGCGCGGTCCATTTTGCCAGCGGCACACCATCCACTAATGATGGTAGTGAAGATCACAACATTTGCTTGTAAACCGTATTTGGTCATCGAATTCAGAAGAGCCTCGGCTTTATCCGGCTGCCCTGCACGTACATAGCCTTTTGCAAGGATGCTATAAGCTTGGATGTCAGGTTCTATCTCAGCCTTCACCATGTCATCAAATATCTCCTCACAATTGTCCATAAACCCCGATGAACTCCACGCATTCATGATGGTGCTATACGTCACTACATCTGGCTTGATCCCAAATTCTTCCATCAATGTCAATGCCTGGCCAGATTTTACTGGTAGGTTACTATCTTTATCACAAATCAAGATACTGACTAATTAAAGGCCAACAGGATATAATGAGTATAGAAAATCAATTTTGAAATAGGTGGTTGATATCTTGGAGTATTAATCTTGCTAGTCTTATGAACCCGTGTAACACACAAGGAGAAATTCAAAAGAGTAAACATTAGCAACGGTTTATAATTTGATGTGTTCAATTACTGAGCAACAACAATGTTTAACCACCTCATAAAAAATAAAATGTTTAACCATAAATCATAGTATAACACATTACACCTTTTTTTTATGTGTGGACATATCACATTACACTTACATCAATGTTGTGTTGTGTATGAAATGTTAAATATCTCTTTTATAAAGCTAAATATAACACCAAAACACGTCAATAATGTTTAAGAAAGCAATGTGAATCCATAATATGCTATATCAAAAAATGAATTATGGAATTGTCAAATAAATGAATTGTGGAATGTCAAGAAAAAGTTATTCATATAGAGCAACACAAATTTAGGTAGGGACACATCAAACACATAATACCTTCAAAACCTGTTGGAAAAAAATACAAACAAAGGTGCCCATGAATATGTCATTATATCAAATGGATGTCGATTGACAAATATGCATAGTATCAAATACCAGAACTTACCTCATCTACTCCATCTGTGTCTGTAATGTCTAAATATCCTTTGATAAGGGAGTTGAAAACTACAGGGTTTGGTTGCACTCCAAGCTCCTTCATTTTGTATAGAAATCTCAAGGCTTCTGTCATGTTACCTTCCTTACAATAACCGCGTATTATGATACCGCAAGTTCGTTCATTAGGCTTCACTTTGTTATTATACTGCTGCATTTTCAATATCAACCTTTCTGCATTATCTGTCTCGCCATTCTGAGCAAACGCCCTCGCCAGTGTGTTGTATGTGACAATGTCCGGCTGCAGGCCAGAGTTCACCATTTTATGCATAACATTCCATGCCTCTTCCAATTTCTTCTTGGTACACCATGCTTGGATGAGAATATTATATGTTCTCTCATTTGGTTTCACATTTCCATCCTGAATCATCATCTCTAGCAATTTCATGGCTTCATGAGGCCTTCCAACAATTCCAAATCCTTTAATGAGAGTATTAAAAGTACTAGTTGTTGGTTTGCATCCGCATTCCTTCATTTTTCGAAAGATTTTCATGGCTTCATGTACCTTACCGGAATCAGAAAAGGCGTTGATCATGGCATTGAAAAGAATTGAATCTGGCTTTATTCCATTCTCTTCAACTTTAGAAAGAAGGGAAGGAATAGAGTTGAAACGCTTTAGACGCGTTAGGGCAGCCACAAGTGTTGTGTATGTTATAATAGTTGGCTTATGTCCTTCTTCAGTCAAACTATTGAAGATGGTCACAGCTTCGTGCGGTTTCCCTTTTCCGATCAAAGTATTCATCAGTTTTGTTCTTGAAATAACTGTTTGACAACTGTTGCTCCCCATACAGACAAGACAGTGGGATTCATCACACGTTTCTTCTGGATTAGAGCTTGATTTTGATTGATTGTTCTTGTATTGCCTCAGCTCCTGTTTTAGAATTGCCAAAAGTTGAAAATTATAGAAAATATTTCAATACATCTTGATGATTATCTTTAACACTAACACTTGACAGTCATTGGGATCCAATGCATAAATCAAAATTCAAATAAGTTGCAGGCCATCACTTATATGCAGTCAAAACATATTAACATTTTGATATATACACATGACAATATTTACTATTTAGATAATCGCAAATTATTCTAGTTTTAAATGAGTTTGATCACACTCCTAAAGCTAGCTCAAAGGATTAGAGTGCCCAAGCACGTATATACATCCAACAGGCTGGAAACCTTAGCAAAGTGGAACTCCAATGTGAGTGAGAATCTTGTATTGGATGAAATATGACATGAAAAAGCGTTTATAAGTAGGAGACATCTCTCAGGTGGCAAGTTGATTTTGCGAGGTTAAGTTAGGTCCAAACAGAACCCTACGACAGTAATGAAGCATATCTAAGATCCGTTGAGACTATTTAAACTATCTTCACAATTCAGATGCATATTATACTTTTTATGATAAGATGAAGGAAAAGCTTTTCTTCATACTCCGCGTCTAAGTAAGTAACCTAAAATTCAGTGTTATTATGATCAATGAATCCAAGAAATAGTAACACGAGTAATATATTTCTACAAAGGTCTAAGTGTTTAATATCATAGTGATTATTACAGGTCACATCTAAATGCCTATTACAACAGAGATGATTTTTCTGATATTGTCACTAGGAAAGAAGAAAAAAAGTTAAAAAGATGACAGTACCATGACTAATAAATCTTTAGCGTTTTCATTACTCATGAGGGCTACCTTCTGGCTGCTATCCATGACAGTGAATAGATTTGATCAGATTCTCAGAATTCTGTCTTGACTCCTGCTTCTGAAATCTGAAAGCTTCAGCAAACTACCTTTCTACCCTGGACAAAATCAGATTCTGGCTGCAAGAATCATAGCACATATCTCATTCAAGACTACAAAAGATAATGAACCAGAAAATATTATCATCAACGGTCATATTAAAAAAAATACAATGATTAACAAAAGGAGTTCACAACAGTAATCCATATATGACTAAATTAATCTTGAACAAACTATATTATATGGTACATATTTGATGACATTATGGTAATGTTTACAATAGTTTTGAAGACAAGTAAAAGTAGAGGTACCTATCTGAGTTGAAGTGAGGTTCTTAGACGAGTTGAGTGTGCATGTTATGTTATTGTGTGCATGTAATGTGATTAGTGAAGAAGAAAGAATAGCATTTTAGTGGGTTTCGTGTGTGTGACATAAATTGGAGATTCTTATCCACAAATATTTATCTCAATCAGATTTCGGGGCACTTTTTTGAGGCTGTTTTGACAAAATGACAATAACAACAAGATCACCCGTGGAGTGGATTAGGCCACGCCAGCATTAACTCGCGAATCAAACTATACCACGTAATAAATAAATAAATATTTATTTCTAAATATTCCTTAATAAAGAAAACTATCAAGTGTCTTTGATGTATTTGTTAAAGATTCAAATTATTAGAGAGCTTAGTTCAACTGGTATGGACAATGCATAAAATATGTAAGGTACGGGGTTCGAACTCCGCCCACCACAAAAAAAAAAAGATTCAAAATTAAAAATGATTGATCAAATTCAAATAGAAAAAATTACTTTTTTATTATTTCAATGTGTTGAATTCACAATTTCTAAGATAAAGTTACCGTTTTAAATTTCTTAACAAGTACCTTTTAAAGCAATTGTTGACATTTCCCTTAAAAAAAAAGGTTAAATAAGTTTTTCGTCCTTATAAATATAGAGAATTTTGATTTTAGTTCCTAAAAAATTAAACTGAATGTTTTCATCCTCACAAATTTTTTTATTTTATTTTTCGTCCTTAATAGCCATTTTATGTTCGTATAAATGGCAAAATTATAATTCTTTTATGTTCAAATTGTATCCATGTTATGTGCG
>Ga0315915_1008713_pt1 | contig 11767 bp, 7 predicted proteins | sample MpolbnodulesMG_FD_207738 | JGI IMG/M metagenome (GOLD analysis project Ga0315915, IMG submission 207738) | Medicago polymorpha root nodule microbial communities from Los Angeles, California, United States - branched nodules | ecosystem: Host-associated > Plants > Roots > Nodule | place: USA... | reverse complement strand
GAATAGACACTTTGTTTTGCTGAGTAAATTGAAAAATGTAATCACATTCAAATTTTAAATGGTTTATGAGACTGAAAAACATTATGATGGATTAAACTAGATAATCAAAACAGAAGTATTTATAACCATAAATTTAGACAGACAAAATAACAAAAAAAACGGGCAATCAATCCGCAACCAAGAAGTCATGAGAAGGTAATTAGCAGAAAACAAGATATGTTCATTGCAAAAATCTAACAAAGTTCAAATTGTTGGCAGAAAATATAGGCCTGTTACTCTTAAACCTTTAAAAAAAAAAAGAAACCATCGCAATAAAAACAACCTCCAACATTGAAGTGAGAACAGGTAACTTGAGGACGAGAATGTTGTCAGTCACAGTTTGCCGTAAAGGCACTTTAGATTTATTTATGTGCACTTACCTCCCTTGAAGTTGGTTAAAATGTCAGTCACACCCCCTCTATTTTATAATCAAACGCAAACCTCTCCTACTTAATTTTTAGTGTGAAAAACACCTCTCTTGTATACTACCACTATTAGGCTCCTTTTTTTAAATAATTAGTGTTGATTGTTTTCTTTATTACTCCACATACTAAATTCTCTTTTTTTTCTACCTTTTGTGTTTCTGTATTTCAATTTATTTTTTGAGAGGAAAATAGATTGTCAATATGGAATTGGCATCTGTTGGAATTTTTGGGATGCAATTTTAACCAATTAGTTGCTATCTTGATGTAAGCACATGACAGAAGAACAATTGACAGTTTTCAAACATGGCAGCACCTATCTAATGCTAGTAAAAAAAATAGCAATGGAATTATGAAGGTTCGCCCAAAGTAATCACGGAAATTCTGATTAACAAGAAAAGAAACTTGTTAACACAGTATACAAAAGTGAAAAAAATACCGATTAACATGAAAAGAAAACTTAACAAAGAGAGACCTGAGAAATTCAGAGGTAAATTAAAGAATGCCAGTTCAAGGAATTCATGGAAAAAATGCAAAAAGCTAGGGCACAAGTCTAAGAATTTAAGAGTCAAAAGTGTATAAATCTATTTTCTCACTAATTGTCCTTTAACAGTGTTAACTTGAGGGGAGGTAGGTGTTTTTTGACAAAATAGAGGGGGTGTTTGTGTTGTTTAGCTAAACCTCAAGGGAGGTCAATGTAATTTCCCCTTTTATTTAAATTTTTTTAATGAGGTTTACATATAAATAAGTTTTTTTAGATATTATTTTATTTTTTTACTTTTTTAGATATATAAATCACCGTTTATTGGGACAAAAAAAGTTAAATTTTATAAAGATATAGTTATTTTTGTGAGAGTGATAAAATAGTGGGAAAAAAGTACAACTATGCTTAAAATATAAAAATACTATAAATAATTACTATATTCTTAAAAATATATCTAAATAATAAGAGGTATGATTACCTCTGTTATAATTTACCATTATGGCTCTGCCCTCTCTTTAGAAATCTTCCGCCGCCTCACCTTTTTTTCTTCTTCTTCTAAACCTTCATCATTCACGATGTACCAGCATGCAACGTGGTGCGATGAGTGGTGCCGTCCCTCCGCACCACCCTTTTTTCGATTCTCACGGCAATCTACATCGTTGGTTTCCGATTCAACCAGTGCCACATCTGCTACGGGTGATAGTTGTTGAGTTGTTGGTGTTCGCAAAAAGTTGGTTGTCATTGGCGATCTTGTTTGGTTATGTGTGTTGGCTTCTCAATGGCAGACCCTGCGTTGTTTTGGTTGAAACCCGAAAGGGTCCGTTCTTTATCCTCTATTTGGCCACAGTTTTGGACCTTTTTCGCCACCGTGTGGATTGGTTATAGTGGGTCATTCAAATCCGTCGTCTCCTCCCTTTGTTTGGAGGTGGTTGTGGTACTGTGTTGGGCCATAAATGACTGATAATTTGATGTTGATCATAGCAGTAAACAGTTGGTTCATGTATATTTGTTAATTACCGTGTTGGCGGTCGAATCTACTCCTCACTCTTAAGAATATGTTTGTGTTTTGTATCCCATTAATCCTTGATTGACATGAGACTGTGTGGACTCGAAAGAGTCGTTAATGCTTGTTGCCGTTGTTCCAGTGAGTTGATGGTATGTGATCTGATTTTGTGTTGCGATCGATAAATTTGCCAAATTATAGATCCGCTTGGTCATCACAAACGTCCATCGTTAATGGTATTCGTTTGTTAGAATTAATTAAGGTTGAATCCACTTTGTTGATCTTTTTTTGATGTATAATCCGCCAGGGTGGATCCACTTGGATTGGTTGGGTCAGTTTTTTTGTCTTCCTAGGTTTATATAATTTTTCTCTTTTTTTAATAATATATATGAGCAACTGACAAATGATTAGAGTAGGGTATCAACTTTTTGGAACAATTGTCATGAAAGTGTGGACATGCTTAGAAATGACTTTGATGATGTGGATGCTCTTAGAGAAGAATATTCTTGAAATAGTGTATTTAGAAAAACTCTCAATTCTTAGTATAAAGATTTCCTACTTCCACTTCGGCCACAGCAAAGACACCCAAGTTTGAAGCAAAACCAATATGTGAAATTTCCTAAATGCTCTCTGATAATCCATTGACTTCATTATTTCTAGAAAAAAACTTTAATAGTCAATTCATAATCTTGTTCCAATTAGCCGTATTTGATGATTCAGAAGCCTTTTGGACAGCCAATGACAATAGGGTTTGCTCTCTGTAATGATAATATTCCAAAATCTAGGATGCATAATTGCAACTATGAGGTATGAGGTAAAAGAAATCAATCAAAGGTACGGGTGCATCAACAAAAACATGAATTTATTTTGTCTAATATAACACGAGAGCTAAATTGTTAAATTGACATAAAAAAAAAATCACAGTAAAAATTTAAAATATGAGAGCTAAATTGTTCAATTCACTCAAACACACAAATAATGTTATTTTAATGTATATGAGAAAGGCACGAATTTTACTAGCAACCAAGTATTGAGTAAAAATGCAAGTAAAACAACCGTGTCAAATGTCAATTAACAAGATAAATGAGCAATAAAATTGCTTGAAGATGATTAGATATTGCCTCATGTTGCATAATACAGAAAATAGTGTTGGCATGTTGAGATGATCAAATTAATATTAACAATAAAAGAAAAACGACAAGAGTGTTTAGTGTGGATTATAATTGCAAAAACTCCAATGCTATATTCAGCGAAGGAAAACATCACAAGGGCATCACGAAATTGAAATACACCAATAAAAAATCAAGGCAATCGGAATACAAAGGGAGGTGGGTTGAAATAATGTGAGTCAATGAAAGAGTGGAAGTGGATGGAATACCCTTCGCGAGCAATTTGGGAGATACTCCCTCACGAGATACATCATTTCCCTTGCACAAAACATGGCTTCGTCGCTTCATGTTTTTTTCACTCAGAATGAATTAAACCAAATTATGAGATTAATAAAGAAACACGAGTTCTTTCTACAAACAAGTTTGTCAATATATAGGTACTTTCTGTCCTCTGCGAAACCATGCAATTATGCATAGAAATAAGAAAGATTCATCCTCTTTTTACACAAGACAAGGAAAGAAATTTCTGAATAAAATAAAATGAGAAATTCATAAGGAAAGGCCATTTCTTATGAACTTGAAAAGTATTTCTATTATGAAGATTGGGTAGAACACAAGAAAGGCAAACACGACAATGTAAGAACATGTTCAATTCGGTAACACGGAGCAAGATGGCTATCAAAAAATTGCTTCTCTTCAGTTGCTTTACTCCCAAGTCCCACCAGGCCACCACCCAGAGCTGACATGTGTACTGTGTAGGTAGGTTTTGTCACAAGGTTAAAAAGAAAGGTTCAGAAATCGTGTAGCCACCGAAGCATAATAAATAACAGAATATCAAAGCTCCTTCCTTGTCCATGAATTTTTGCATTCCATTTGAATTTGAAATTTATGATTCATGGTACTTATTGATACTCTCACCAGAGGACTTTTCAACCAAAAAATTTCCACCATCAAAAACAATTCTAGTTGAGAGGAACTAGAGTGGATTTTAATTGCATGAAAGGCAATACATAATTGAAAATGTATACGACATAGAGGACAAAATAAGGCAGAGTTATTGTCTTTGAAACACCATCGACTCGAATACAACAAAAAAGCTAGACATATAGAATTTTCCAAATCGGAAGTTTCTACGGTGCAGTCAGAAAACTGACTTTTTTGAAAAAGTTAATTTTGATTTTAATGTTTGGTTCATTTTTAAATTGTTGATTACTGATTAATGATTAATAGTAATTCATCTAGTAATGCTTGCAATATCTTGGACTTATGGGTACTATTTTATCGTTGGCATCTTTAACATGCAAACAGATAAGATGATATTATGTGATAGTCTTAAGTGTTACACTTTGTGAGGTGTTACACTTAAAACAAGGTAGGATAAAATTAAATTAAGTGTAGTCTTGTTAATCTGATGAATTGATGATACTATGGGGACTGAACTTTTGATGCCACTGTACAAACAGTGGGGTGTTACTCACTACACTTTTGATGTTATAGTATTAACTTCATCAAAAAAGTCATTTTCACGACTTCACCATAGAATTTTCCAAATCCTAGCCTCCTATCATCATTCAAATATAAGTTTACATCCCCTTGGACACAGATAATTTTTATAACATCGGGTACTTTGCATTCAAATCTATCGAACATGCACTGTGAATTGTCATGTTACTTAATACTTTTGAACTGCGCATAAGATATTCTGCATAAGATATTCTGCAAATTGAAGCTCGCACTTTTTGCCTCTATAATTCTTAAACAAGCAAGTTTTGAGCTGAGATGAAAGGCATTCTGGAACAATCTTTGGGTCCTCCCAAATGTCCTCATCATCATCATTTCCATTCTCTATCCTATTTTCAATCTCCTGTAAACAATAAGTAAATTTCCACCCAAAACAAGAAACAAAAGTTAAGATATGTAGAGGTAGAGTTAAACAAAATAAATATCAGAATCAAATTATATGTGAAACCTCATGAATGATAAGATGTTGAAGCTTTGGACTGTGCTGAAGCATTTCTAGTATCCACCTCCACTTCTTAGGCCAACTTTTACCCTCTAACTTAGAGAATAGCTCCATTTGAGTTAGATTGTAAAAAATGGGGACTTCGTCATAGTGGGGCCATGTCTGCATGAATTACAAAGACGAATGATATTGTGATTCGTTTTGTAAAAGGAAACAAACTCTTACTTACCAGCTTTATACTGAGACTTTGTGCCTTGGAAAGCAAGAAGAAAGGAATAGCTTCACTAAATTGGGTAAGCGTTTGATCTTGTCCGCTGCTGTTTTTGGAACATGAATAAATGCATATACATTATTTGTTTGCAATTCCTCTAGAATGGGAAAGGATAAGAGCAGGTTGATGATATGCCTATGATTTGGTGAATGAACACCATCCAAGTGGAGGGTTTTGATCAGTGAAATATTATTATTTATTTTAGGAATGTCACTAATAATGAATTATTTTTAAGAGGGGAAATTCTACAAATAAAAAGTTGTTAAGGAATTAAAAATATTATTCTATCCACTTTTTAGAGTGATTTTTTATATAAATTATGAACATTAGTTTATATGAAATTTTGAGTGATTTTTTATATAAATTACCAACATTAGTTTATACGAAATTTTTATTACAATTATTTTTATTTTAATTATAATTATATGTATAAATATTTTGTACTTTTATGTTATAACAAATACATTTACCTTTTTTTCATTGACACTAGCGAAAAGACAGGCACTCGCGTGCGCGTCTTTCCGCTCTTTTTATTGCACTAAGGTTTGAAAACTATGAACGGTATTTTTCTATGAAATTTTGATTTTGATTAAAAGTATAAACATAAACGATCGTTGCTTTCAAATTATAACAAATCAAACTAACCTTGTTTATCTATTTCAATGACACCAACAATGTAACATAAAAAATTAATCTAAATTCTTATCTTTTTAATAACCTCAATGACAATCATTATTATAGAAAAATAAGTTTTATGGTATAATTGGGATAATAAAAAAAAAGTCAAAGATCTTATATTTTCATTATATATAGTATACTCATATACTCGTTCTAGTTTGTTACACTTTTTAAAGCATAAAAGAAAAAAAACGGACATATATTCATATTGTGTTTTTTTAAATAATATATTATTACCGTGTAGGTTACAATTTTTTTAAATTTTTTTGAATTCACTCCCAACAATTATCTCTTTTAAAGAATAGAGAATAAGGATATTTGAATTTACTCTTATATGTTTGTTATATGTGCTATTTGTATTTCAAGTTGAGAGTAATTTAGAAAAGAGAAAAAGTCAACCTAAAAAGACCAAAAGAATTATTTTCTTTATTTATAGTATATATTAACGTACAACATTCTATGGACAAATTTGTTTTTGGATATAACTAGAAATGAAAAAATTAAACCAAAACCTTTTAATTGTTTTAGGGTATAACTAGATTTTTCATTATTCTAGTTATACCTTTGAAAAAAATTTGCTTTTAAAAATGCTATATAGTTTTTTTTTGGTTACATGAGAAAAGGAAAAAGAAATTACGTCCTTACAAAGGACACCCCACAAGCATCAGCTAGCAAAGCTAATGATAAACTATAAGGATGTTCTTGAAGCACAATTAGAGGATCTACGTTAATAGCTCCCAACTTTGCTAGAACATCTGCACAAGCATTCTCTTCGCGAAAGGTGTGATGAAGAGATATTGTTCAGTCTTTCTTCATAAAATCTCGAATAATATCTAGTTCATTAGCATAATGATGAAACTGAGATGTTCCCTCTTTGACAAGTTGAACCACATGCAAGGAGTCTGAGAAACACATTACTTTCCTAAATCTAGTCTGCCAACACAGTTTTATGCCCACTAAAAGTGCTTGTATTTATGCATGGAGAATATTGGACAAACCTACACTCCCATAGAAACCAAAAAAATGCTATATTGTTGGTCTCATTGAAAAACTATTTATTTTTATTATAATTAAGAGGTCATAAACATCTATACATATAATTTTAATCAAAATCGCATAAAAAAACCTTTTGATATTAAATTATTTTCAAAGATATCAATTGATATATCCGTATTGATACTTCCTTCGATCCTATTTATAAGAAATATTTGACTTTTTTAATTCATTACATAAATAATGTATTTTGTCTATATTGCAGACAAAATATATCAATTACTCAATGCATCTAAACACTCGTTACCAATATCCTTACTATTAGCCTAAAATTACTTGACGGCTAATAAAAAAAAGATATTTATTAACCTAAAATTACGGAGTATTGAGTTTTTGAACCCAAAAATCCATAATATTGACTACTTTTCATTTGCAACAAACTCTCGCAGCAGCAAACTCCCCCTCCCGCGCAGCCGCCTCAATCCTTCTTACCTCCTCTCTCTGCGCTGCAACAGTAAGTTCTTCTCTACTGCGCTTGATTTGTTGTTTTTTCTAGGATTTGGTTTATTGCTCTCGTTCTTCATCGATGCTTTTCTTCACCATATTGGGTTTCCATTCATTGTTTTGTTGCTGGGTATGTTGTTAAGGTTCAGCTGATTTTTCTCCACTGTCATGGTATCAATTGATTTCATGATGTTGCATTGTATGAATTCAGTACTTTTTTTTATTTCGAATTTAATTGATTTTCTGTGCTAATTGAGCTTATTTGTTATTGTTGATTTGAGTAATCAAGAAGGAGCACTGTTCAGTAGAAAAATGTTATACATAATCGGTTTAGGTTTGGGCGATGAGCAAGATATCACACTCAAAGGTTTAGAAGCTATTAAAAAATGCGATAAGGTTTACATGGAAGCTTACACTTCCCTTCTCTCTTTCGGTCTCTCTTCACACGGCCTCTCCAACCTCGAAAAATTATACGGTAAACCCATTACTCTTGCTGATAGAGAAATGGTTGAAGAAAAAGCTGATGATATTCTCTCCCAAGCTCAACTTTCTCATGCTGCTTTCCTTGTTGTTGGCGATCCTTTTGGGTATACAGCTACTCTCATATCTAATCTATATGATATGATTATGCCTTAACAATTTTATTGTTTTGCTTCAGTTATTGATTTTGGTGTTTTTCACAGGGCTACCACTCACACTGACCTTGTTGTTCGAGCTAAGAAGATGGGAATTGAAGTCAAAGTTGTGCACAATGCATCTGTCATGAATGCAATTGGGATTTGTGGTTTGCAGCTATATCGTTATGGGGAAACTGTTTCAATACCTTTCTTTACTGAGACGTGGAGACCTGATAGCTTCTATGAAAAGATTCAACAAAATCGAAATTTGGGACTTCACACACTTTGCTTGTTAGGTTAGGTTACTGTCTGTTATTTTTACTCTCGACTTGTGCTCAATTGTTTGAACTTTTTGTGCCTGTATCAATGTCGCTTTTATCAAGAAAATACATTGAATGTGGAATAATTAAGTGCTTGTTCCTGTTTGTATTGATCAACTCAAAGCATAAAACTTCTTCACTGAATTTTATTTCAAATGTCAAAGCCTAAGAATATCATGTAAATATCTAAAACATGGTTAGCCATATAAATATCTAAAACATGGTTAGCCATATAAATATTTTAAGCGATTGTACTGGCTGAAGTACATAAGAGTGTTAGAGGGGCATCATGGTTCTTTGGAAAGGGTACTAAAGCTCATTCTTTTTTGTTTATTGAGAAAGCTAATATAATTTTCACTTTGATATGGTTACAGATATTCGGGTGAAGGAGCCGACACTTGAATCTTTGTGCAGGTTGGTTTGACAAGTAGTCCTTTATTTTCCATTGATTAGGTAGTTTCTTAAGCTATCATTAAGTATTGATTGCTGAGGTTCTCTGGAAATCGCTATTATGTTAGCAATATCATGGCATTGAGTTTTGGTCTTATTAAATGGTTTGTTTTGTCTATATCTACCTATTCATTGATTTTCATTTATCTGTTTGTTCATTTTAGAGGAAGAAAAGCATACGAACCTCCCAGATATATGACTATAAACACAGCCGTTGAGCAGTTATTGGAGATTTCACAAGCACGTGAAGAATCTGGTGAGTACTTTGAACATTCACATCACTCTAGGCGTGAGTTTCATGTCCGGATTATGCATTTCTTGATTGTTGTAATAGTCAAATACACATGTTTGAAATTTGATATGTATTTTACCTTATTTGCCAGAAACTTACTCTAATAAGCTCATTTTCAGCTTTTTAAAAATTATTATGCAATCAAACAATGAAAGTTCCTCTAATGGAATAAAAGAAGCAAACTGGAGAGTAGACATATCACTGCTGCTATTATCAAGCAACTTATCATTAGCTTTTCTCACCCAAAGTCCTTTACCCTTTATAATTTGTGGCTGTTTAAAATATAAATTAAATAGACATAGAAGTCAAAGCACTTATATATATAGGATTTCTTTTTTGTTGCACATTTGCTCACTTCCTCTTTGGCTCTTTTCATTTGGTCTAGCATATCTTCAAAGACACAAGAAATAAAATGATAATATTCTAAGCATTAGAGCCCATAAAACATGATCCCATTCTTATTCTCAAAGATTATATAAATACTACACTTTGCCATCTAGACTCTAATGTGTTGGATTGTGCAGATGAACTGCTACAATTAGTTCGAGTCTTGAGAAATTATAGCAAAACTAGACTCAGTATAAATTTAGTATGCTAAAATGCTGTAGTGTTGGATTTTATTTGAGCTGTTGATATATATTGATGCTGCTGATATATATATCGGTCATTGATTCATTTCTATATCTGTGGTTCATATATTTTAGCTCGCAGTTGCTTTTCAGGATCATATACGTGTCTTATATTATTATCTGATTAGGAGACAATTTTCTCTGTGATATTTGTTTGATACATGAGCTATTATTTCTCACAAGAATCATATCCATCAAACTGAAAGTAGTATCCCACCTTGCCTTGCAGTCTACACAGAAGATACCGAGTGTGTTGGGCTTGCTCGTCTGGGAAGTGAAGATCAAATAATAGTAGCCGGAACAATGAAGCAACTACAATTGATTGACTTTGGAGCGCCTTTGCATTGCCTAGTAATAACAGGCAATACCCATCCCTTAGAAGAAGAAATGCTGGATTTTTACAGATGCAAACCGTAGTTAAACATTGAAGACACATGACCATTTAATTCAGAAAAAAAAACCTGTTTGTGTTGAAGGAGTCCCAAAATTTGTTGTTTTGTAAAACATTTTGTTTGCCAATCAGAGCCGAATGTGTTTATGCTTAATGTTTAATTCATTAGTGGCCTAAAAATAACAGCGTAGGGGTTTTAATTTTTGCATATCCTAGTTTTAGCAGACTTGAAAAAGTGAAGTGTTTATCCTTGTTTCAGATGATGCTCCTAGTGAAATTATGTTAAAGGATTAAGATTCCAATAGTCTGTAAAATTAATTTTTGACATATTAAAACTTCACCGGCAATTGCATTCGCTGCAATTATAAATTCCTGCACTAGGAAACTCCTCTTTCTAACACTTCGTTCATTCTATTTTTTCATTGAGATCCTTTTTTGAATATTCAGCAGCAACAGCTACTAGTGAACATATAAAAATGGGTTTGTAGTTTAGCCTTTTGCAAATCATTTTATGGGATTATTGTTTAGTTTGAGGGATGTTTCTCTGTTTGAATAGCAACACCGATAAATATTATAACACTTGAAGTCTAGTTGTTATTTTATCTTCTCTTGTGAAGCGGATTGGTTTGGTTTGGTTGGAAACGAAACTATCTTAGTTCAAATGTTCGTTGATTGATAATAGATGTAACTATGCGTCATTTAATTATAGATCACTTGCCTCAGGAAACCATGTTGATACTAGGATGTATGGCGAGATCCTTAACAGTAGAAGCTAGGCATAAGATCACAATGTTCAAATTTATATTGCTGTTGGAGAACTATGTGATTGAAAAAGTTTACGAATCTAGTAATTAGAATGAAGCAAAATCACAGGTACTGTTTTATATGCAACTCTAGTAGGAGAAATTCTAATATGGTCACATGACCAAAGAAAAAGTGTTTGGTCACACACACAAAGAAATATTTTTTAAATAATAAAGAGGAAATTGATAAAAAAGATGATTGAATATTTTAAGGAGAACCTTTTTATGTGTGTGTGTCCAAACATTATTGATTTGGTCTTGTGACCACGGAAGAATACCTCCTCCAGTAGGTGTCATTACCTTCTTTAACTGGCAAGGAAACTCTGCTAGAACCTTCAGGTTTGATTTATTTCTAACGTACGATGGAGACATGGCTACAATGGTTTCATTTTGCTCTATGGCTTCTTCCTTCTACCCACGAGCATTATGATACGCCCTTTGTAAGAACAGCACATGCTGTATCAAGTAGATATATTATATATGTATTTTAACTTTTTTTTATGTTCAGAATAGTTTTTGGTCCGCCTTTCTCTCTTTTCTTAAGCTTTAGTATGAGAATGAGGGATATAAACCTCATAGCCACATCCTCACCTTTGCCTATGTAGTTCATTTTGGGACCTCTGCAGCAGGAATCAGAGGATCAACCTTTTGGCAAGACAAATGACAAATTTTTAATATCTACTCTAGAAGTTGCTCAACTCCAGCTATAAACTGCATAAACAATTTTTTACTATGATTGTCGTTATGCTTTGTAGCATGCACCTCATTATCTTTGATTTTTTATATCCTCTTTTTTTTT
>Ga0315915_1008712_pt1 | contig 11769 bp, 6 predicted proteins | sample MpolbnodulesMG_FD_207738 | JGI IMG/M metagenome (GOLD analysis project Ga0315915, IMG submission 207738) | Medicago polymorpha root nodule microbial communities from Los Angeles, California, United States - branched nodules | ecosystem: Host-associated > Plants > Roots > Nodule | place: USA... | reverse complement strand
TTGAAAAAAAAAGGAACATTATTATTAAATATAATATTTACACGATAATATTAGTATAACATCGTATATTTTTTTAGAAAATCTAGATATTATATTAATATTAATATATGTGCGAAACAAAATTTATTTCATGTCAACAAAATATAGCTATATAGATATTAATATACATATTACATGTATTTTTTTTTAGTTTTTAAGTGGCCGAGTCATCTATTCAATCCAATTTAATTTGGTTAAATATCTATAAAAAAATTAGTCTTAAGGCCGAGTCATCTAACCGAGTTATTCGGTTTAATCCGATTCAGTCATGCGGTTCAACCAATGACTCCGTGGTTCGACCATTAACTCAATTACCCAGTACCCCTACCGAATCGATGACCGAGCCGAGTTTTAAAACTATGATAGTAACTGTCTACTAATTAATGGCATGATGGTTGATAGGTACTAGTTGCACGCCACCTCCTGTTTACATTAGTATAAGATATTGCACATACATCAAACTGATTAATACTTGCAACATAATTGAGACGTATTGGATTGATTTCATCTCCCTCTCCATGCCATGCTTTGTCCTTCTTCCCATTACCAATACTCTCATAGTCATGTTGCAAGTTCATTCAAGAGCTTTTTCTTCTTCATTCCAACTACCTTAGCTCTCTTAACCATATTTTCCATTCTCTTCTATGTTTACTATACCTCAATCATCTTCACACACCATCATCAACATAACAACCACCAATCCACTCTTAACTTCAAATCATCATCTCCAAATTTCATTCTTCCTTCTCCAACCCCTCACTTAACCAATACCTTACACAACAATCATTCTGATCAGTTCATCAAGTCTCATACTTTCCAATTGGGTCATGGCCTTGGACCACAAAGTCAACGGGGTTTGCCACCCCAATCCAGCTCAAAGGGTATGCAAAACGTTTCAATTTTTTTTTATTTTTTTTTTAATATTGTTGTTTGTTAATATGGTTTGTGTGGTATAATTTTTTATTTGAGTTTGACTTTGTCAAAATAAATACTATATATCATTCATTCATTTTAAGGTGGCTTTTGTTGGAGGAAGTAGACATTTGTTTAGGACTCAAAGTTTAAGTCTTTTACGTCTCTTGATCCATGAGACCATTTTTACAACCATGGCATGCTGTTGTTGAACCTTGGAATATTGCTTAACTAATGCATGACATTGTGTAAATGTATTCTACGTAGATACTGATTACATGTAACTCTTTCTCAATAAGACACAAACATAGTTACGTGGACTTTCCCTTTTTTTGGAAATGTTGTGGACATTATTTGCTTGCTGTCAGTGGATATTGTTATATACGACAATGTACATGTGACCTAACACATGCAATTTGCAGTTTACTGTAAATATGTGTAATTGGCATTTGGGCATGAAATTCGAACCTTCCATCAATATAGAAAGTTTCAAAAGTTTACTATTTTATTGTGCATCAGTATCACTAACGCAACCTATGATTAAGTACTGCCATTTTAATTTGCAATATTCTATTTTTTTTTTTGTTTTTTGGTAGAAAAAAGGGCCAAAGCCCTCCATTATTTTATTTTATTATTCCTAGATTGGTAAATGGCTCACATTTATGGCACCCTATAAGAAATGGTTGTAGACAAAAATAAAACAAGGAAGAAATTAGAGATGTCAATTTTCTCCCATATACAAAAAACGAATATAATACGTGTATGAGTATATTGTAAATAAATTAAAGTATTAAAGTAATTTTAAATATGTATTAATTTATTTAGTTAAAAAATTATAACCTTTAAATTCTTGATAATTTTTTTTTTATGTATGTGTGTGTAATCAATCATTTTTTTGATGGACTGTATATAGAATCATATACACTTTTGTTGTAAATATGATTCAATATTTTGTTGTTTTTTATCCCAATTGGGTTGACCGGATGATATTGGCTTGAGACCTGGTCTTAGTTTCAATTCTCTTTGATGTCAATTTGAATGAGATAATTTAGTTTTTTTGAAAAAAATATTTTATTGTTTTTTTTTACTATATCATTCTATATTTTGTTGTTATAAGTAGGGATTATAATCGGTCCATTAATCAGTCGTGTTAGGTTAACAATGTATCCTTCAAAATCCTTACAAAAAAAAGGTTAACAATGTAGTGCTTTTACTCTCATACGTTTGAAATTATTAAGAACTAATTTTTCAAACTACACTTTTTAATGCAAATTTATCCAATATTAGTATTCATTATAGAGTTCATGTGAGCATTTTTTTTTTGTTTGTCATTTCAGGACAAAACACACACGAAAACTCAGTTTTTGACGGTTCAAGAATATTTAAGGAAAACAACAATGTGTTCCATGATAGAGATATCTTTCTAGAAGACTATAAAGAAATGAATAGGAGCTTTAAGATATATGTTTATCCTCACAAGAAAGATGATCCTTTTGCAAATGTGCTATTACCTGTGAAAACTGAACCCAGTGGCAATTATGCAAGTGAAAGTTACTTCAAGAAAGCGCTTATGAAGAGCCATTTCATTACAAAAGATCCAACAAAAGCAGATCTTTTCTTCATGCCTTTTTCCATAGCAAGTTTGCGGCATGATCGTCGAGTTGGTGTGGGAGGTATCCAAGATTTCATTAGAAGCTATGTTCAGAATATGATTCACAAGTATCCGTATTGGAACCGCACCGGTGGCGCGGATCATTTTTATGTGGCATGTCATTCAATTGGAAGGTCTGCTATAGATAAAGCACCTGATGTGAAATTCAATGCCATTCAAGTTGTTTGCTCATCAAGTTATTTCTTAAGTGGTTATATTTCTCATAAGGATGCATGCTTACCACAAATTTGGCCAAGAAAAGAAAATCCACCCAACCTTGTTTCATCAAATAGGTACCATATATTTCTTCCTCTTTCTAGGTACATTATACTGAATCATATGTGTTCTATAGTTCATGTTTTATGAACTAGTTTTATGTCACATCAACAAGTTTTATGTCACCAGAATGAAAAACTTGACACATTACCACATTTGGGTCTAAAATATTGAACTAGACAACAAAAAACTAGATTTTAAATTAATAGAGGACCAACTTCGTTAGTAATTAAAAATAGGAGGACCAAAACTGCAATTAAGTCTAAAATATTTCTAAAGAAACATTGCAACAATGATTTTATTACATGATATGAAAGTAAAACTCATTGATTTTGACAGGAAAAAGCTAGCTTTCTTTGCTGGAGAAGTGAATTCGCCAGTACGGATAAATCTTGTTGAGACATGGAAAAATGATACAGAAATCTTTGTTCATCATGGAAGACTAAAAACACCATACTCAGATGAGTTATTAGGAAGCAAGTTTTGTTTTCATGTTAGAGGCTATGAAGTGAACACAGCACGTATTGGAGATTCATTATACTATGGTTGTGTTCCAGTGATCATTGCCAACCATTATGACCTTCCATTTGCAGATGTGTTGAATTGGAAGAGCTTTTCTGTTGTTGTCACTACTTTAGATATACCTTTATTGAAAAAGATTCTGAAAGGTATAGTTAGTTCTGGTGAGTATTTGATACTACAGAAGAATGTGTTGAAGGTAAGGGAGCATTTTCAATGGCATTCACCTCCACTTGATTTTGATGCATTCTACATGGTTATGTATGAATTATGGCTTAGACGAAGTTCTATACCAATTCTTTTGGGGGATTCTTAAGGAACTGCACTGCATTTATTTAAGTATTGAATTGGTTGCTCTGCAAAGTAGAGTTATATTATTCAAAAATAAATGATTTTATATTATTTGTACATAATTAATTTGCTGCGAAAAAGTTCGCCCAAGATCAATAAAGTAACCTTATGTTTGCGTCTGATCTCTCAAACATTAACTACATAACAACGATCAAGACAAAACAACACAACATAAAATGACAAAATTTTATGATATTGAATAATTTTTAGTCTTATATGATTTTTTGGTGGACAAAAGGATATTTTTGTATTTTAGACAACAAAAAGTTGTGCTATGATTTAGTGAGGGATAACGATTTCAATTTTTGTATGGTCCATTGCCGCAAGCTTGTCCTGTCCCAAAAAAATTTTTACAATCAAATATAATTGAAGTTGTCATGTCTTGTGCTTCGTTTTTAACCGATCAAACACACTGAATCAGAACCTACCCATACAAGCAAGACAACAATTCTAAAACACATCTATTAAATCTCCAACTGATCATTTACCATGCCACATAAGCGACTATTTTAATGTTAAAGTAATACAATTGAGGCAACTATGAATAAGGTAAGGACCAAATTTATTAATGAACTGTACTTTTAGAGACCTCTTACCGAATTTCATTACATTAAAGAATAAATTATGCTTACAAATGTCCTAGTTAAGAAAGTAAAATATAGAAACAACGACTTTCAAAAGTTAATATCTTACAATATTTTTATGTCTATATATTATTAATTGAATAAAGTGAATCAAACTACTGTATACATCTCTTTTTGACTAATTTTTAAAGAGTACATCAAACAAACTTTTTAAGAGTTAACTCATCTTATCTTAGCAGTTAGCACTATTATTGTCCAAACACACATAATTGGAGAGTTCTGGAGGGATTATCGCACCTCTACACATTTGTAAGATGAAAATAATGTTTTAAAAAATTCAATCTAAATTTTAAATATATTTATTAAAAAAAAAAGAATTCTAAATAAGGAAAGTAAGACAAAGCCACGCACACAACACGGGAGATAGGCACAGTGGTTGGGTTGGAATTAGAAGGGTCCCGGGACACGACCGACATGACTTTCTGTGTTGAAAATGAAAACTGCTTACTCAACTTTTCGTTGCTTACGCGTAAATTCGAGTGTGGTCACAATATCTTACACTACACGGATAATAAAATCCTATAAATACCACAAATATACATAAACTCATACCAACACATTTCCTCAATCTGTTTCTTAGTTTCTTCAAACCGAAGCATCGTCATTAATCACTACTACAGGTACTATTAATGTTGTTTTCAACTATTTTTATCATATCTGCATTCATCTATACACCAAATTAAATTAGAATTACATATAGCTAACATATCCAGTTTAAGTGCTGATGTATTCATTATCATCAAATTTACTATATTTAAGCAAATCAAGGTGGAAAGTTGATCTGTCACATGTTTGACACATTGGAAAATCTTTGTTTATGGTCTCAGATCCGATCTTGTTGTACCTATTTCAACCAAACTTCTGTTTATTCTTTATCAAGTTTCTCTTTTGTTGTGTGATATACTTAAATGTTATTATTGAATGAATTGTATGCATTTGCATATCCAAATTGGAGAAACCAAAGTATAGAATCACTGTGTCAAGTTGAACCGGTAATCAAGTTGAACTGAATTGTTTGAAACTACGAAAATATAGAACAAAACAATTTCCAAATCAGTTTGATTCTATAAGTTGGAGTAGAATTGTATTTACATTAATGTTTGACATCACAATTCACATATTTATGTAGATATCACTGTGTCAAGCAAGATGGAAGAATCCATTCCAATCAAGATTGATGATAAATCAGCTGGTGATGTAAAAGAAGATAAGGTTGAGATAGAAAAAGATCTGGAGATTAAATCAGTAGAGAAAGAGAAGAAACATAAGGATGAAGATAAAGATGGGGAGAAAAAGGAAAAGAAGGACAAAACTGATGTAGAGGAGAAGGAAAATGAGGGTAAGGATAAGAAGGACAAAGAGAAGAAGAAAAAGGAAAAGAAGGAAGAGAATGTTAAGGGTGAAGAAGATGGTGATGAAAAGAAGGATAAGGAGAAAAAGAAAAAGGAAAAGAAGGAGAAGGGGAAAGAAGATGAAGACAGGGATGGTGAAGAGAAGAAGTCTAAGAAAGACAAGGAGAAGAAAAAGGAAAAGAAGGACAAGAATGAAGATGATGAGGGTGAGGATGGTGATGGAAGTAAGAAAAAGAAGAATAAGGATAAGAAAGAGAAAAAGAAGGATAAAGGTGAGGAGGAGGATGAGAAAGAAAAGGGCAAAGTATCTGTAAGGGATATTGATATAGAAGAAACCGCGAAAGGTGAAAAAGAAGATGATAAGAAAGAAGGTAAAGAGAAGAAGAAGAAAAAAGAAGTCAAGGAAGAGAAGAAGAAGAAATCTGGAAAGGACAAAACCAATGATCCTAGTAAGCTGAAACAGAAGCTTGAAAAAGTGAATGCAAAGTTAGAAGCACTCTTGGAAAAGAAGGCTGATCTAGAAAGGCAGATTAAAGAAGGTGAAGATGGAGGTCATGAAATTAATGTGAAGGACAAGTAAGAGAATACCATTTAACACCATGGAGGATCATTTACTGTAATCATATACTATAATGCATTAATACTATGTTAACTATGTTTGCCTTGGTGAGAGGTTTTGTTTGCCTTGGTGAGAGGTTTTGTTTTGTATAATAAAGCTGCTTTCTTAATTTGAGTGAAAAATGATGCATTTGTGCATATAATGGGTTGTGCTCCTTTTAATGTGTTACCTACATAAAAATTCTTTTTACTATCAGTCATGTCTACAAAACTTCAAACTCAGCTTGCAATACTATTCAAAAACTAAAAACTAAAGGTATGTTTGGGATGGGAGGACTTGTTTTTCTTTTCTCATCCAAAACTCTATCTACATTAATTAAGCACCGTCTATTTCCATCTTGTCTAGTATCACTCTTCTTTTTTATTCAGAAATCAGGACCAGATTCTAGAACTCCGACGTCAATCTCACTAGGCTAACTTCATCATAAACCATAATTTTTTCAAAATACTGTACTTAAACTGTAAGTTATTTGCATTCTCTAATAATATACCAGTGAAAACTAGACTTAAAACCAAACATCAACATTTGATATAAATTTGACTAAAATATTATGTATTCATTAGTAATGCAATTGGAACTTCTTAATTACTCTTAACCTGCACTATTTTATGCTTATGTGTTTTTCTCTGACTAAAACTTTTTTTTTTTATTTTTAATTTATAAATAGTTACCTCCTTATTTTAAGGAATTGATGGTCGTATAGTTAAATAAGTAAAAAGAGGGATTTGGATCTCTCATATGGAAGTTTCACATAAGTTCCATATGTGAGATCTCATCATTATCAATTCCAATGAGTTGGGTCCAATAACTTCAAAAATAAGCAAGTTGATTTTAATGGTGAGATTTCCATCTCATATGAAATCCCCATTCAAATCATTAAAAAGATAGTCTATCCTTAATTTGTGGGGATATTCATAAGTTTCATACTTTTGGTCTATCTAAAGACCTTATGCTTTGCTTGTAACATACTCACCTTCAACTTTTATGAATCAAGTATATCAGACTTATTGTTCTTCTGCTGCTTTATCATTGGTTTCTCTTAATAATTAACACTACTCTATGTTTTTTAACACTACTAAGAAGAACATAAGTTTATTGTCATACCATCATGGGAAGAAAAAAAAGACTTGATATCTCAAAATTCAAGCTTATAACATCACTCTCAATTCTGTACCTAAAAGAATTCTTCAAAGAAACAAGAAATATGTACAAGTCAGTTTTTCAGCACTTGTCAATGTACCAATCCACACAACAGTATCTCTAGTCACTAAATCATCACACACATGATCAAATGTTCTTTATGCAATATTGTGATCAAATGTCATTGGTGGAGGAAACAACGCCTGCTCCTGTGGATCCATAACACCAGCAAAAAACTGCGCAGATGCAATAGAAACACTGCGTTCTTTTTTCCACAAACCATCACTTTCAGCCTCTCTTTGAAATATCAAAATGGATGTCTTTGCAGCAGAATTCAAATCTGTCAAAGTATCACCAAGAGGACCCAACACAGGCTCGTCCAAAACAGGATCCAACGTTTGTGCCAATGACATCTTCCTTTTATGTCCTCTCCCAATGATATACAAATCAAACCCTTTATTCCCTATTTTATTTAAAAGCCTCACAGTTTCCTTTTCATCTTTCACCACTTTTTCTAAATATCTCACTGTCGGTGTATCAACTGTTTGACACATAAACTCTCTTAAATATTCTCTGTCCATTTCACCAAACTCATCTTCAGGATTGTCCCAAACAAGCCTCACCACTGTTAACTGAACATCCATGTTCCTACTCATTCTCCAAGCATAAGAAAGTGCTTCACGGTCATCAACACCACCAATGTAGAACATTGCTATTTTCTTCACTTTAGAATGCTTCTCACCGCCAAAATCACGGTCAACGAAAATGGCTAAACAACATGGTGCTTCTTTTGTTAGGTTCTCCAAAACTATTCTTTTCTGATCTTTGCTTGCATGGTCTCTGTTGAAGATGTTGACGGCTCTAGCGGTGGCTGTGCCAGCGCCTAATCCGTCGTAGGTTGGTTGTTTGTAGAGAGTTGTTATGATGAGGTTGACGTGTCTGCGGGTGCAGAGGTTTATAATGTCTTTGTGCATGGAATTGTAGTGGGAGACAATTCTGAGTTTGTCAGCAAAGATGGCTTGGCTGAGGTTGTCAAAGCTGCCGAGGTTGTCCCCATTTTCTCGCTTCAAGCTGTCTACCTTGCTTGAATTAGAGCGAAATGATGGCTTCCGGGCGTCTCTTATGATTAGTGATAAAGTTGGTCGGTCTGTCATCTTGATCAATTCCACCGCCAACACCTGAATTTGAAATTATAATGTCACAACTAAAATATTCACAAAGAAATTCAACCCATACCTGAAAATTAGGAGAGTTGCTAGATAGTACAAACTTTGTACCATGAAATTGAAAACTATACGAAAAGTATTGTAAAGAACACCCTCATACCTGAATTGGGGACCTAACTGATGGACTCGATGCTTTGAGAAGGTCAAGGATGGCATCTGCATCATGTTTTGAGTGGACACAAGCTAACACTCTAAGTGGTGAGTCAGGTCGTGTGCCGTGCATACTTTTCCTTTGACTTCCAAGAAGTTTGCTTGTGGTAAGGGTTTTTGCGATGATCGCCAAGACAGGACCAGCAATAGCTGTCATTAACCAACATGCCAACAACATCACCACATAGGTTTGGCTATTTAGTTCCTACATCACAAGTATATATATGCATATACTTTATGTTACTATATGTTGTACAATAATATAACAAACCCAGCAGTTTTTGGATCACTAAGTCCCTCTTAAGCATACCTAATAAAAAAAATTAAATTACATAGAAATCATCAAAAAAATAATTATTGCAGTGTATCTTGAGTTTTCAGTTGCTTCAGTTTTTGCTTATGTTAGAAGATCAAACATTAAATGGAGGATGAATGATATGAAAAATGATATGTTATTGGACAAAACATACGCAATTTCTCATTTCCTATGACTAAATCTTAGTCATTGGATTAATCAAATGACTAAGGGTGTTGATCTTAAATTATTAGATTAATCTAATGACTGATATTCTAATGGAGAGAGTCAGGAGCAATTGTAAAATATCTAGCTATGTGAGCCTTACTTCCTTTTCTTTCTTTTTTTGTTTGTACGGATCACTGCTTAATTCATCGAACTTGTAAATTTCACAAGGAAATAAAGAATGAGATGAAAAAAGAGTGTGGTCTGGTGCCATTTTAATTTCTGAATGTGCTAATAAACCGTAATCTATATTATATAATAATTACTATATATGTTAAGGTTGTTTGGTAACTTACTAGTCTATCCATGGCAGTGTATAAAATGATTAATGGCATTGTCCCTTTAGTGTTCATAAGGAGTGCAAGGGACAATCCTTCCATAAGTGGCATCTGATATAACCAAGAAACTGCAAATACAAACACCATTTTTACCAAGAAAGCCAACACAATAACAATCACAACGGTTAACCAATGTGTGTCTAAAGCCAAATCTTGAATAATAGTTCTCTCCCCAACAATGATAAAAAACAGTGGCATCATGAATGCAGACACAAAATCAAAAACCTTATCTTGAACCGCATTGTTAAGCGCACCCTTTGGGATAATAACTCCTAAGAAGAAAGCACCTGTTATTGAATGTGCACCTAACTCATGCGAGATTAATCCAATGACCAAAACCATATGAAGAAGAAACATCACTTGTGTCTCAACAAACTCGCGATCACCATTTCCAACTTTTTTAATAAGCCAATTAGCAAATGGATGGACCAAATAAAAACATAGCAACTCAAATGCGACGACGACAAGTAGTGACCAAAAAGAAGCATAATAGAATTGTGTTAGAACCATCAAAAGGAGCGTCCAAGAGAACAAGTCATTAATCAACGAAGAAGTTAAAGCCAATTGTCCATTTTCTGTTAGCAGAAGCTTTAAATCTGAAAGGATTTTAGCAACTTCAGGAAACTCACTACTGCAAGAAAGTGTCATTCCCCAAAATACTGCACCTCTCATGTGTTTATCACTATCTGAATGTTGCAATGATTTCTGACCCATGTCGGTTACAAGAAGGTAGTATAAGCCAGCACCAACCGGTAAAGTGAAGACTACACCAGCAATTGCAACAACCATTGCTTTCTTATTGTAGTAAAACCTTGTAATTGGTTTCAAGTCTACTTCTAAGCCAACCAAGAACACATAGTAAACAAGTGTTAATGCTCCCACTGTCTCTAATGGTAACAAATTGCTGTAAGGGAATATGATTTCGAATAAATTTTTCCATTTTCCCAAAGCAGATGGACCGATTAAAAAACCAGTCTAGCAAAACAATCACAAAGATTAGGTAATGTTTTTCATAAACAAAAAATGTAAAGGATACTCAAAACAAGGTGGCACATGACATGAGAGACTATTCTATTCCCTATATAATCACATGAAAGGGTTAGAAGAATATACTTACAAAAATGTTGGGAACGATACGAGGTACATTGCATAATTCAGCGAGAAAGAGGAAAATACGATTGAGTAATAAGATAAGAACAAATTGAAGAACAAATGCAGGTAGTGTTTCTTCTAAGGAATTTTCATTCCAAAGCGATGAACGGAATGGTAATGTCTTATTGAAACACACAAGCGTTGTTTTGTCGGGGTTTTTAATAATGGAATATGTAACGTTTGAGGAATTCATCAATTTTTATTCTATTCAATGATGATTTGCATTAGCCAATACTTTTACAATCTTTTTGAAATGTTATATATCAAAATGGGAAGAAAGGAATATTGTCAAAAAAGTGTAGAACATAAGAAAAGCCAAGGTCAACGCTGTAGCATGGTGGTTAAGAATTAAGACACGGTTGTCTTCTTAATTTTAGAGAATCCATATTTGTTTTATTTCTATTATTAAGGGCGAGTTATGCAGATCTCCACAAATGCAAGCTAATTATTTTTTTTAATTTACAAAATCAGCGCGTGGAAAATTGCTGTATTCACGCGCTCGTAAATTTTCGTTGTAAAGCTGCCGTACCAAATAGACTAGTATTTAGGCCCCGTTTTGATAAACAGCTTATATAGATGCTTATAGCATTAGAGCTTACATCATAAACTCTTATACTTGATAAACTATTTATGTTTGGATATATACACTAAAAAGTACTTACATAAATTGAAGTGTTTGGATGTGACATTACATAAGTAATTATCAAAAATATAAATATTATTAATTTTACAAAAAAATCAAAGAATCGAATCACAATTATTAATTTTTTTTTGTTGATATAATTAATCAAGATGTAAAAAACAATATTATAATATATATATATATATATATATATATATATATATATATATATATATATATATATATATATATATATAT
>Ga0315915_1008701_pt1 | contig 11786 bp, 3 predicted proteins | sample MpolbnodulesMG_FD_207738 | JGI IMG/M metagenome (GOLD analysis project Ga0315915, IMG submission 207738) | Medicago polymorpha root nodule microbial communities from Los Angeles, California, United States - branched nodules | ecosystem: Host-associated > Plants > Roots > Nodule | place: USA... | reverse complement strand
CCAGACCTAAAATAGTAGTGTCAAAATAGACACCCTTCATATATATAGAAAAAATTTGAATTATTATTGATGTGGCTGTAGCCACACTTAAACTTATATTGGATCCACCCATTGGGGGGGCAGGGGGGTGGTTGGATGTAATTGGTTTTGCTTCTTTCGTTTTGCTGTGTGAATGATATATAAACCCAATGTTTTATTCTGCATGAGAAGAAATACATTGGGAGACTTTTGTTTGGCTTTCGCAAAGCCACTGGACGTAAACCGTTCTATATTTTTGCAGGGTTGTGCAAAGATGACATCCAGAATTGGTGGTTCTGTTGCTGGTGGAAACTGGAAATATGCTCATGGAACGGCACATTATGGACGTAATTTCTCTGTTAAGTGGTTGAAGGTACAAAAACTCTTTCATCATCTACCCTACTCAATTTATCTGAGTGATAGCAATAATCCTAAGTTGAAATTGAACAAACTGGAAGCATACTTAATAAGACTGTAGCAAAACGAAAGTGAAAATTACCAATTGCTATGCTTCAGAAATTTTTAAATTAGATACCTTTTTCATTTTGGTCGCAATATAATATTTAAAGGGGCACCTTTGTCTTTTATGGTGACCATATAATTTAGAGAGGCTTTTGATGACTTTTCTATATGTTTTTGTGGTGCAAGAGTTGATAGTTGTGGTGAAGTAGTGGATGTCGTATTTGTTGCACCTGAATTCAAGGACTGAAAACAAAATTCTGTGGCTCTATAATTTCTACTATCAAAATAGAATTTTGTCACCATAAACACACGGTTCTCTCCAACTTAATACACCTGTGAATTGTGTTAACTTACACGCAGGCAATGCCATAGAGTTTTAGCTTCATTAATCTTTCCAATATATATGAGACATGGAAATTACTCTCAAAGGTGAAAGGAGAAATATAATGTTCACGAACCACATATGTGTGACATTGAGCTTGAACTAAACTTAAATATAGAATGTATCAGGAGATAGAGCTCTGTGGTAGCTTCGTTCAAATGCGCAACATGTAATTTGGATTTTTTGCCTTAACCCTATGGTTCCTAGGGACCTTGACAATTTGGAGTTTGGCCGAGAAGTTAGTAAAGTTTGATCCAAGATTGTTTCAGCCAGGGATCAAACTTGGGTGCTACGCTACCCGAACAATTTGACGTTAACTGAAGTGTGCATTAACCACTTGCACCCAAACATAAAACATGACCTCAATGGGAGTTTTGCACTTCCATTCTTTACATAAAGTTGTCAAGTAGGAGCCTCTTATGATTATCTAATAGTCACCAGAATTACTGACTTAATGATCGCACCCAGTGAATTAGCTCTGTTGAGAAATAAGGGTTTTGTTTTCATCCAAAAAGAAGAAAAAAAAAGCTTCGTGTTGTAAATTTCGAGGGATTCAGTTTTTGTATGCTCTCTTATTGGATTGCAACAGGAAAAATTATTTTTCCTAATATTTCAACAAACCCAAACGTCTAAGCAATAAGTTATTTTTTATATTGTTCGCTTAAGGTGGCTTTATTAATGCTTTTGTGTCTTAGTATTGTAACAGGGAGAAATTTCTCCATGAACCAGGATTGGGAACTGCATAATGACGTGTGGATACTTTTTTACATAATAATCTGTCTAACTGTATTTCTTATTTGCAGTTATGTGAACTATCATTCCACAAAACTCGCCATTTGAGAAATCCATACAATGAGAACTTACCGGTGAAGGTATTATCTTTTCCAATTCTATTATCCATTTTTTTACCCTTCATAAAAGCTGTTTTCTTGCATTCTTGTTTTACTCTCGCTGCACCATTTTTTTCTTGCTGTTGGTGGTTCTTATACACGAAGATTGTTACTTGACGTCCCTTCCATGTTGAATATAGAAAGGATTGAATTCATCTGGATGTTGATGTGATCCTTATAAAATTGTTGTTGAATCCTCCTTTCCCTATAGCTGCACTTTGAATTTTACCCGACTTTCTTTGTAATGTTCTATCTGTGACTTACTGCTTGGTTATTTCGGGTAGCTTTTTACATCACCCACAAAGTAGAAAATCCTAATCTACTAAAACATAACATATAAACATGGGTGGTCTTTTGTCCCTCGTGACCATTGATAGTGTTCAATATTACCTGGTTGTTATTTAACAAATGAGAGTTGATATAGATCTTGTCATAGCTGTCAGTCAGCGAAATCAACCGACTTTCTAATGTTGGGACATATAGTGTTGATTTCTAACTTAACAGTGGATGCATGATGATTGTGGAACCTATATGTAGGTATTAATCTTCAGAATAAATCTTTTATGGTGCCATATTACAGAAAGTGTGGTATTAATCTTCAGGATAAGATCAATAATAAGCCATTTTTGAAAGGTCCTTAATTTTAATGCTGCATAAGGGTTTTTAAGATATACTTTCTGAAGTTTCATGGATTATAGATGTTGCACGCCCTGTTAGAAAAAGTGAGATATACTTTTGTTAGAAATGAAAAGTATCTTGCAGTAGTCATGGGGTATTTTTTAGTACCTTAGATTATCTCTCATTATAGTTTCCTTATTTTATTATATTTCATGGATTGTATCAAATGAGAATATAGAAGGGGTCCTATTAACAGACTCTTTTATCCCCTATTCATTCTTACAAAAAAAAAAGACACTGTAATTTCGAATTTTTTTAACTGAACAAGCCACACGTACTCATATATTTGTAGTTTAAATCTATTTGTTGTTCATCACATTCCTGTTTGTTTATGAGCCAAATTGTGCATCCAATTTTTTGTCTGACTTGTGTGATACCTCTGGTCATCATATTGGATTATGATTACAGTTAGATATGAAATCATTTTAGCCCTTACCTAACAACTTAAGGGCCTGATTGGTCTGGGAAAAACATTTTTTCTTTTCATTTTTATTTGTTAAACTGTTTCCTGCATTCAATAATTTGTCAGAAACAATGTACACTTCTATTTTCACCGTTACTAGTACAAGTCTTTGAAAACAAGAACCAAAGTGAAACACATGTAACAGTTTTGCAATTGAAGGTGAAAACAAAATAAACACAGAAAAGGTTTGCTCAATCCGAAAGACAAACTGTTTAACATGGTATCAGATTCTGCAATTTTTTTCGGAAAGTAAGTTCATGACAATTAGTAATTACTAAATATTCTGTTGGTTACGTAATTGCAGATAAGTAGAGATTGTCAGGAGCTGGAACCCTCTATCGGTGAGCAGTTGGCATCCTTGCTATATACTGAGCCAGATAGTGAACTTATGGTATGTTCTCCTAAGTCATCATCAATATTTTTTGGTGAATAGAAACTAATATAGATATCTTGTACAAACATATATTTTTACAACTCCAATGTAGAGCATTCAATTTCTTTTAGTGTTCCTCACGACATGTATAATATATTTTTTGGAGTATCTTTTGTTCGACGTTTCACGGATTATTTGTGTTTAAACAAGCTCAACTGAACAGTTAATATTTGGTTTCATGCCAAGTGTGTCCATTATTTGTTAAGAGTTGCATATTTTAATGAATGCATTTGGGACACATAAATTCATTGCCCTGTAATGTTTTAAGTATTGGACTAATCTGTTTTCTCTCTCATGTTTACAGGCTATCTCAATTGCAGCAGAGTCTAAACGAGAAGAAGAGAAAGCAAAGGGAGTGAATCCAGATAATGGAGGAGAAAATCCAGATATTGTCCCATTTGAAGACAATGAAGAAGAGGAAGAGGAAGAAAGTGATGAAGAGGAGGAGAGCTTTGGTCAAGCTGTAGGGCCAGCTGTTCAAGGAAGAGGTAGGGGCAGAGGAGGTATGATGTGGCCCCCTCACATGCATCTTGGGCGTGGAGCAAGACCGATCCATGGAATGCAAAATTTTAATCCTATGATGGGCGATGGATTATCCTACGGACCTGGTGGACCCGATGGTTTTGGTATGCCAGATCTTTTTGGCATGGGTCCCCGAGGTTTTGGTCCATATGCTCCTAGGTTCGGTGGTGATTTTGGGGGTCCCCCAGCTGGCATGATGTTCCGAGGTCGACCCTCAAACCCTGGGATGTTTCCCGGTGGTGGATTTGGGATGATGATGAATCCTGGACGTGGTCCTTTTATGGGGGGAATGGGGGTTCCAGGTCCAAACGCACCAAGAGGTGGCAGGCCAGTCAATATGCCTCCGATGTTTCCACCACCTCCACCTCCACCACAAAATATAAACCGCACTGGCAAAAGAGATCAAAGACCAAGTGATCGGAATGATAGGTATGGTTCAGGACCAGAGCAGGGTAAGAGTCAAGACATGCTCAGTCAAAGTGGGGGTCCTGATGATGACATGCAGTATCAGCAAGGATACAACAAGTCACAGCAGGATGATCGGAATGACGATAGTGAAAGTGAAGATGAGGCACCTAGGCGGTCAAGACACGGAGAGGGAAAAAAAAGAAAAGGCGAATCTTAGAAGTTAACACAAATTCTAATCACCAGAGCATGTGCTTTCACCAAGCACTACATATTGATGATCCACTGACCAGTATGGCAGTTTTGAATGGTTTCTTATTTCTTATGAAAACGATAATTAGAGATGATTAGATTGCTTTGTATGAAATTAAATTGAGATTATGTTCATTTGTACTGTGTAATTTGCCATGTGGTTGGTTTCATTGCACAATTAATGTTATGTACCGGGATCAAATGATAAGTAGTAGGCTCAACGAATGTATACCAGTGTATTTGTAAAGGATTGTAACATTAGAGTCCTAAATGAAAAAGTTGAGATAAACTTTTGCAACACATTTTGTTTATTTATTTATGGCACATCACTTGACATATGTACCTAAAAAAAATATCAAATGAAAACCATCAGCATTAATGTAAGTTTCTATTAAATGTTTTTTTTTTATATTAAAAAATTCGTTAAATAGTTGCAGCACACACGTTACTTTGTTTATATCTATGGATGTAAATTTTTATGTACCGATGTGAAAGTCGATAATCAATATAATAAAATTTTGAAAACTCGTGATTATTTTTAAAATATCGACATTACTATCCATATTTTTGGTGTTTCTGAAAAAGGTGCAAATTAGATCAAATCTAAATGAGATCAAATTTCACATACTCATCAATGATGTGGAATTTTACGAGAAACTATCAAACAACGTTTTAATTAAAGGCGAAAATCAAAGTTTTTTTTTTGAAAGAAAGAGGAAAATCAAAGTTATACACTTCTAATAATTTTTATTTTCAAATCAATCTTAAATTAACCACTTTTTAATTTGTTCGGCTATCCTAATTAAATCGGTGTGAGTAAGATAAAATCCATCTTCGGATATACCCAAATACCCAAACTTCGTAATAGTTAACTGCATTATATATTCCAACTTTGAGAAATCATGGATATGTACTTGAATATTCTAATAGGTGTAAAACAAAACTAATTATAAAGAAGAGTAATAATATTTGTATAACCATTTGATGATAATTTTTGTGACAACTTTTTTTTTTATATCTTTTTATTGATAAAAAATAATTGAGAGAGAAAAATGAAGAGAGAGTAAGAACATAATGTGAATATGAGAAAGAAAGTCGTTCAAAAATTGTTTCAAAATAGTTGTATAAATATCATTTCTCTATAAAACAATGCATCTCACACTTTGTCATAATTTTAATTCTTGTTGACTGCGCTCTGTGTTTTTGTTCCATGCAAGAGGATCCAGTAGCTGATTGTGGGTGATAGAGAAAGTTCAATGGAAATGGAGAAAGTTGAATGGGAATGAGAGTGACACGTGACAATGATACATGATTCACTTAAGTGTGATGTTTTAATCTCAATCATTTCTTTTAATATGATGATTTTTATTCATTCTCATGCAACAAAGTCATTCTCTTATTCTCTATATATATCTCATATGAAATGTTGGTTAACTTTGTCATTTGGTTAACTTTGTTATATATCTCATATAACAAAGCATCATTTAAATTGCTTGTAAGTATACTATTACATTTGCGTTTGCATTCGTTAATTTAGGATACTTAAAACATCAATTTATTTTATCTTTGTGTGCTCCCTAAATTATCTATTTTCCCCCCTAAAAAACAAAGATATCCACTTTTTGCCATCCTTAATTAATGATACTACTAGTATTATTGTTTATTTTCCCTAAAAAAAAGTATTATTGTTTATTTTCATAAGTATTATTACTATTATATTCATTTCACATTTTTTATTTATATATTTTTTGTTATTTTAATTACTAATTGCTAACATTTGTCATTATAATTTTTTTTATTTATTTTAAGGACAAAACTTAGGTGCATTTCCTTACATGTTTTGGTTCTTCACATAAAATTGACTTTTTGTGGTCATAAAAAGTTTGAAAAAATTGTGGATTTGATAAATCACAGGTTGTTATAGTATTTTATGTAAAAAATCACACGAAAAACAGTTAAGAAAATACACATAAGATTTATCCTTATTTTAATTCTACGAAAAAACTTAGGTGCATTTGTACAGGTGCTTTTCGCATGGTTTCAGACTAAACTACTCATAATTTTAATAAATGCACAATTTTCTCAGAGTTTGTTATAGTCATAAAAAAATGTATTTTTAGCTAAGAAGTAAGAATCATATGAAAACACAAGATAATTCACCTAAACTTTTGTCCTTAATTCTAACTTTATTTGTTTCTCAGTTTTCTCCTTTAAAAAAAATTTCATTTTAAATTATATTTACTTTAGCATAGCTTTTGTCAAATTTAATAGATAATTCATTCATTTTCCTTAAAAAAAAATTGTTAGATAAGTTTTAGATGATTTTTTATGAAATTATTTGTGTTAATCAATTATATATGTGCTCGTCATTTTCATTCTAGACACATGCTCTTGAAAATTTTCCCAACTTAGATAGCTATGATTTATTTATTTTATATTTTGTGTAGATATTAATAGTTTGTTTAACAAATTATGAGCTATATCAGCACAAAAAAAAAAATACAGAATACAATATCAGCAATTGTTTTTCTTTTGTTACTGCTGAGTTATATGAATTTCAATAAATATTATGCATAAAACACAAGCACTAATATTATTGATAACTTTTATAACATATGGTCTTTTTTTTTTGTTTGTATTTTATGTAGATAATGATAGTTTATTTAATACAATTGTATATTAATAATATTTGATGAAGATATTTACATTATGTTATACTAGCGGTTCAGACGGGCACTCCATGTCGGTCTGTCCTATCTTTTTATTGCTCCAATGCGCATAAATTGCGAACAATATATTTTTTATGAAATTTTTATATTAGTATAGATATTTTTCATTTTCATTTTGTAACAAACAATACTTATCTTTTTCGATGTCATTAACAAAATAGAAAATATAACATAAATTCTTATATTAAAAGTTAGATATTTTTCATTTTCATTTGTAACAAACAATACTTATCTTTTTCAATGTCATTAACAATATAGAAAATATAACATAAATTATTATATTTTTAAATGACAAAATTATAACATTCATATATTCGAATATGTTTAAAGGTATAATTGAAAATGAAAAATGCAGTCAAAAACCATTTATTCTCTTTATATATAGTATAGATATTTGTTTTGACTCAAAATAAAATATTCAAAAGGCAAGTACGACCACAATAACACTACTATTTTCTTACTTAAAATAACACTATTATTTTATTTTTTTTCCTAAAACAAACGCTATCATTTTCTTTTGAAAATAAAATCTAGTTGACCCGTGTTGACTTTAGGGGTATTTAGAAAACCCTAAAAATATTCGTTTAAAAAGAAAAGATTGAATCAAAGTATATTTAAAATAAAGAAAATGCTAAATTTTACGAATCATGTGTGGCAAGAAAGCGAAAAATGACGTGGCAACTAAAATTTTGATAAAAAATCCATTCATTCCCAACTTTCTTCTTTATTTTTGTTTCCTTCACAATAAACCAAAAAATAAATAAAAATTAAACAAACATTCTCATTCCCACGACACCATATCCAAACATTCTCCCATCCACCTTTATATGCAGAGTGCTCGATTTATGTGTGAGTTGGTTCGTTTGTGGTATTCTTGTGGTCGAGGTGTTGTACAAATTGGAAAATGTGTTGTACAAGCATGTTAATGGAATGTCCAGAACTATTGTGCGACCATTGATGGATGTCGGGATGAAGGTGGTGAGAGAATTGACTTAAGAGTATTCTAATTATTGGTGTGATGGGATCGACTTTTTTCAGCCCCAATTTGTGAACATTCTATCAATTTGGAATTAAGAATCCATTATTGAAATATCATGTATGAGGATTATGCGACCGTGAGAACGTGAGGTGAGGCAGTTAAAGATTCTAATTCGGTAGTTAAAGATAGAATGAATTAAAAGACATTTCTTATAGAGCTTATATATAGAGTGTACTTGTAGACAAGTACTTACGAGAATACAAATGAAGAATATTATTAAGAAAGATCAAATACACAAGATGACGAGAGTCCGTAATAAAGTACAGTAATAATGTAAATAACCTTCTGTAGGCATAAATAACAATACCATTTAATGTTTTTCATACTAAATTTACTCGTATAAATTCTTATATACACACATCATGAAATCAAGTAGATGGTGAGGAAGCATAGAAGCCACCAATGCAAGGCGAAATCGGAAAACGTGTAAAATAGATTGTTATGTATTTATATATTCATTGACATAGTTTTGAGTTAGGGTCTTTCTCTTTAAACCCCTGATATCTATAATACCCCTAAGTACACGTAGTTATCTAGCATATGTATACTTAGGGTGTCTTAGAGATATTAGGGGGCCTAAAGAGAAATGTTCTTGGGGTTATTTCAAGTTGATTGGTATAAGCCCAAATAAATTCAATTTGTTTGTTTGTTTTGGGCCTCACTAGACTTCCAACAAAGCTTATAAAAAATTTCTTTTTGCAACCTATGTACTTCTTGAATCATATATAGTTGTCGCACGCTCTCCAAAATTCTTATTTTATCCATGTTTGGATTATATTTTCTGAAACGTTTTATACAATTTCAGAAAATATAATCTAAAACCTATATCAACTCGGAAATCAATATGTTTTGTCATTAAATTACTTTAATTCCTATTTAAAAATCTTTCGGAACATAGAATCTAAAAACAAACTTAACATTACAAATTGAGACATTTCATATTATATAATTGGAATAAGTAAAATTTGTGTTCGCATCGTATAATTAGAATTGTATCTATATCTATACTATATATAAATAAAGTAAACCATTTTGGGTTGATTTTTTCTCCTTTCAACTATACCCTTAAACAAATTTAATCATAAAAATGCTATTTTGCTGGTGTGATTAAAAAACATAAGAATTTATACTCCCTCTGTTCCTTTTTAAATGTCTTTTTAGAGTGAATTTTTTGTTCCTATTTAATTGTCTTTTTGGTATTTTAAGGGTACGATTTGTCAATTATACCCTTTGTCAATTACTTTTATCTTTTTCAGTAAAACTAATTAATGCTATCTATTTGGAAAATTAAAGTTCGCATTTTTAAAAAAAAGTTTGTTTGCTTTTTTAAAACAAAATTTGTTTCTTGTTATCTTCAAATTTAAACAAAATTTTGTTTCAAACAATGATTTCAAGAAGAGTTAAAATTCTATAAATAAGATGAGTAACAATTGTTAAAAATTTCAAGTGTGACTCTAGCATTAGTTGAAGCCTTAACTTTAATTAAATGAGTTGGAAGAAAGTTAATTTTTCTTAACTTTTGATAAATGTGAAGTTGAAATAATTTTTATATTGACTTACAATAATTAAACAGATGTGCACAATATTTAAAAAATTGACAATTGTTTGTTATGAGAGAGAGCGCACAAAAAAATAGGAATTTGTTGGAGAAAAAGATAATAATTGTTTGTTACGGGAGAAACATAACATATTAAATTTATTAGAAAGATAAAGTGTGTGAAATAGGAATTTATTGGTGGATTAAAATGAGGGTATAATAGGAAGAAAATGTACAAAAATACACATCGCTATTTTTGTGTTAATTTTCTAAAAAGACACTTAAAAAGGAATGGAGGGATTAATATACTTTTTTTTTGAATGATATTATATTTGTTATATTGTTTGTATCATTGAAAAGATAAGTATAGTTTATTACAACGTGAAAGAGCAAAATATATATTATATATACCTTTAATTTTAATCAAAGTTTCATAAAAACTACTGTTTGTAATTTATATACATTAGCGTAATATCAATTTACTTTATCTGCGTTTCCATTAAGTTATCTACTTTGTGTTGATGGTGGATTTTATCTGTGAATATCATGACTATAATTTTTTTTTAAATCTTGATTACTGCTACTATTATGATTATTGTTTTTGTTCATAAGTCTATTATTACTTTTGTTTTTTAGGGGTGAGTTTATTATTACTACCAGTGAAAAGATGAGCACTCGCGTGTCTGTTTTTCTGCTCTTTTTATTTCGCTAATGTTTGAATATTATGAAAGATGTTTATGAAATTTTGATTAAAACTAAAAATATAAATGGTTGTTCCTTTTAAATTATAACAAACCAAAGTAATCATGATTATCTATTTCATTGACACCAACAATATAACAAAAAAAAACAATATAACAAAAAAAAAAAATCTAAATTTCTTTTTTAAATGACATCAACAACAATCTTTATTATAGAAAAATTTGTTTACGGGTATAATTGAGATAATGAAAAAGTAAGTATAGATATACTCATCTAGTTGTTACACTTTGTAAATGATAAATAAATAAAAAGTTGGACATGTATATACTCATATGTGTTTGTTGCACTTTTATTTTAATATTTGAATTTACTCTTATCTATTTGTTATATGTGATATTTGTATTGAAGGTTGAGGGTAATTTTGAAAAGAGAAAAAGTCAGTACAAAAGAGTCAAAAACATGTTATTTTCTTTATATATAGTATAGATTATATTCATTTGATGTTTTTATTTATAATTTTTTTTTTGTTTTTTTAACAACCAATTGCTATCATTTGTCATTCAAAACAAATCCTTTGTTTTAAAGACAAAACTTATATGCATTTCCCTACATGATTTTTGTATTATTATTCATATTAAATTCACTTTTGGTGGTTATAAAAACTTTTGAGAATTGTGGATTTGAGAAATCATAGATATTTATAAATATCTGAAGAAGGACATTGAAACTTTTAAGAAAATACACATAAGTTTTATCCTTATTTAAATTCTAAGAATTATTTTAAGGAAATATAAATAAGTTTTAACTTTAATTTTCTCAAAGGTTGTTACTATCATAAAAAATGTATTTTTTTTAAGCCAAAAACCATATAAAAACGCATAAGGAGACTCACGTGAGTTTACTCCTTAATTTTAACTAATTTTTCGTTTCTGTGTTTTCTTCTTCTTTAAATTTTATCTTAAATTATATTTCTTTTAAAGGAATCTTAAATTATATTTTATTTAGCATAGTTTTTGTCAGATTTAATAGACAATTCATTAATTTTTTACATAATAAATTGATGATTTTTTTTTCTCTTTCTATCCTACTTTGTGCACAACTCTTGATTGTATTTGTTAAGGGATTTTAATGAAACAAGAAAATATAGTTGGAGATCGGCAGTTTTGCTTTACCTTTATCGTGGCTTGTGTGAGGCGTCACACCCAAACATAAAAGCTCTTGCTGGATGTCATTTTCTCTTACAAGTTTGGGGATATTGTCAGTTGAGTCATATC
>Ga0315915_1008696_pt1 | contig 11788 bp, 6 predicted proteins | sample MpolbnodulesMG_FD_207738 | JGI IMG/M metagenome (GOLD analysis project Ga0315915, IMG submission 207738) | Medicago polymorpha root nodule microbial communities from Los Angeles, California, United States - branched nodules | ecosystem: Host-associated > Plants > Roots > Nodule | place: USA... | reverse complement strand
AAAGTCTGTGTATTTTGAACTATTTAATTAGCTCATTGCTTAAATTTTGTATAATGAGTTCCAGCTTCTGTGCATTTTGCTCATTGTAGTCTTTATTGAAATGTTATACATAACTCATTTAAACATGTCGACAACTAATAATATAATTTGATGCTTATATATGAAAATCGAAACAAACCCAATGCATTAGGGTCTAGTTTTTTATATTTCTTAGCTAGTTTGATGATTTTTTTCTTTTGGTAGAGAAATTTGCTGGTATCTATACAATTATTTTGTGTTTCTATGACTATTTTATGTTAAATGGTAGCGTCTGGAACATGGAAATGTAATGCCTCAGGAAAGTGCATGGAAAGAGACACCGAGTTAGTTACGTTGCATGCTCCTCTTTGATATATATCGCATACTATGTAGATTCCCTAAAAAAAAAAAAAAAAAATACTATGTAGATATATTTGAAGAAATTCACCAATGCTGCAGTGGCAAATTTTATTTTAAATATGTTTGTCTTATATCATATATATTAGCTATTCAGACCGTCATAATCATGTTTGATTTAAATTTTAAAGTATACAAAAGTGCGTTGGCTTGGCCTCACGTTTATTCACTTTTTAATGTGCTACTTTGAACTATGCAAACGGGACTGTTAAGAATACTTGATGTGGCAGCCAGACTTGAATTTAGCCAGTCCCTACACAACAGTTAATATATTGTAAAACATAGGTTTCCGACTTAGAATAGTCTGTGAAATAAGAAATATTAAATCAATTATTTTAGGTTTTTTTTTATTCAAAAAAACTTAGAATAGTTGATTTAATATTTCTTATTTGACATACTTTTCTATTTTTTGAAAAGCCATTTCAAAGATTTATAGAAAACTTAATTTTTGCTTTGACAAATTCTAATTAATTCATCTTAATCAGATCAGATACAATACAATGTATATATGCTGGAGGAACTTACTAAATATTCCAAAATTGGTTAGGTTAGTCTAAAGCACATTTAGGCAACATGTGGACAAGCTACTCTCCTATATCCATCTACATGAGGGTAAGAAACTATATTAAAACACTGCTAGATTGAAACTCGTCACTACTAAATTCATCACTAAATTTAATTATAAAATTAGAGATTCTTGTCACTGTTTCGAAATAGATTGTCAACCAAAGATAACTTGATGCGGTGTGGTGTTCTTAATACTGATTCTTGTCTGTGTGTTATTGGGTGCGGCTCACTATTCTAATCGCCATTTGGTTTGCTACTGTGAGGAAAATATGGAAAGAAAGAAATAACAGAATTTTCAACGCTAAAGAATGTTCGATTATGCGGATTGTTGACAAAATAAAGTCACTTTCTTTTTCGTGGTTGAAAGAGAAATCTCAGTTCTCTCTCAATTACCATGGTTGGTGGCTTAGTCCCCTCGTAATGTTGGGCTACAGATAGTTGTTATTCTTTCGGTTTTATTTTTGTTGTTTTTTCTTTTCCCGGTTTGTAAATATTATTCAGATTCTTTCGGCACACCTTGTACTAGGAAGGACATATTGTGGTGTTAATATATTCCATTTTAATCTCTTCAATTTTTTTTTTATAAAATTAGAGATATAGATACCGAATACCAATCACTTGAATAATTAAGTGTTGGTTTTTATAACGTGAGATTATAAGCGTTGGTGGGAGTTGTTTGCGACCATGATGGCAACCTGATAGCGGGGTACACTCACTTTGTGATTAGTGGTGATGTACTTTTGGCGGAACTTCGTGACATTCAATTTTGAATTGCAACTTATTATGATCTCGGTTATATAAACTTTATTTGTGAGAGTGATTGTTTAGAAGCGGTAGACCTTATTCACAATGTGACAAATGCATGTTTGCTTGCGTACGCCTTTGTGTTACTCGAAATCTTGAAAGTCCTACACCATGGGACTATTAATATAGTTCACATTCTGAGGGAGTAAAATATATGTGCTGACTTTATGGCGAAGGTGGATACCCATTCCGCTCACTCATCTCCCTGAGAATAGTATCATCTAGCTGGTTTAGAGTTTCTCCTTCTAATAGACAAAATAGTTATATAGTGATTGTAAGACCACAAGAAAAAAATTGCACAAACAAAGAAATATGAGTATGTATAACGACCCAACGAGTTAGAAAAATAGTTTTGCTTAGTGTGTACAAACCTGTTTTGGCTCCTCGATCATGACTCAGTGGTGATATCAGAGTCGATTATTTTACTTAAAGTTTTCGGAAATCTCTTGTAACAAAATCTTTGGTTGACTATCTTAATTGTATGATTATTGATGAAGTCATTGTTGAGTGAGAGATTGTTGGTGTGTCAAATAGATGCAAATGAATTCAAAATAAGATGAGAATGTGAGCGTTACTACTACTACTACTACTTTTTTTTTAGTATAATAATTGTCACATTGCGACAACAAAAAAAATCCTAAAATGTCACTTTCGAATTTTAATGTAGTTTTGATTGATTTTTTCTTCCAATTATTCTATCTAATTAGTATTGTGTGAATCACTTTCAAGTTATTAATTTCTATTTTATATTTATGATAATGAAAATACATTAACAAGTTACAAAAAAAAAATTGTAAACCATCATTCTTTTTTCTTTCAATTTTTTTTTAATTTGTGTGAAATTGTCAAATTCATCGGCTATTGTGGGATGAATTGAGTAACATATACTTACTCCGGTCATTATTATAAAAAAAATTATTTTTTAAAATTCATTTGATAATTGATGTATATTTTTTAAAATTATTTTTTTGTTTATTTCATAATTTTAAAAAGTGGTTTTTGTTTATAATAGTAACCACGTAGATTAAAAATAACATAACGATATATCTAATTCATTAAAGTTTTGGATATGTGATCTCTAGACAACTTGTCCAATTAATCTTAACTTAATTTGATGATCATAGAGTAGTAGGTCCTTAAAGCACAAAGACTATTTGAATTAGGTGTGTCTCGATGTCGAACACGCGTTAACGTCCGACATCGAACAACACCGACACATATAATTAGATTGAACTAAATGTTTTTCCAAATTATTATTGGTGTCGTCGTATCAATGATTGTGTCGTGTTCGGTGTTCATATTTATTTTCATGCTTAATATATTAGGCCCCATCACAATCTAATGGATGAATCATAAATTGTTTTTTATAAATTTTCAAACCATTTACTCAATTCCTTAAACCATCCGTATCAAAGTTTAAATGAATTTTCCCAAGCACCTTAAACCTCTCTCCGAAAAGGCAAGTCAACTTTTTTTACCCTTCCCATTTATCCCTGCCTACCGTGTCATCCTTAACTAACATTCCATTATTAATTAATGACACCTAAATTACTCACGAAAGAATGGTAGGTAACTTATCCAACCAATAAACATTAACAACATATGCACATTTTTATGTGGTACCCACAACTACCTTGACCCTATTAACAAACAAATTGCTTATTTTCATTGATTAATGAGTAAATTACCTGTCATTCTTTAAAGGTGATCCAGAAACGAAAACCTTATTAACAAGATTGATTTTCCTATTCTATATATATAGCATCCTATCATTCACCCACAAGCACGATTTATTTTGCTTCTTCCTTGTTTCGTTCAATACTAGAAGTCTAGTACAACAATTTCCTCTCCCTTTCAAAATATTATCCTTGCAGGCCAAACATAAAATAAAATAAAACCATGACAACTATGGTATCTCAAGAAAGCGTTGTTGCATTGGTTTCTCGTACTGGCAGGGATTTGCAGCGCTACAGAAAAGGTCGTCGTCAAGTTGTTGGGTTTGTCTCTTAAACACTACAGATTACTATATTTGTTTAACATTTTTTTTTATAATATTTTGTTTAATTAAACCTTAAAGAGAGCACAAAAGGTGCCACTATTGGAAAAAAATGGTGCTTCATAACATTGACAAGATATAAGTTTTCTTTTCGTTTTTTGCACCCTCAAGATATAAATCTTTTGTAAAAAAAGGGTTTCCTTCCAATGATTAATGAACCTTCATCAATAACCGTGCAGATGCATTCCATATAGATACATAATTGGTGACCAAACTTCTTTAGGGGAAAATGAAGAATTAGAAGTTTTGGTTATTACTTCTAAGAAAGGCAAGAGGATGTTATTTCCTAAGGTAAGCCTGCATCCAAATAATTGTTTTTTAAAAAGATTGTTACATTTCGTTTCCATTAATAAATCTTTTGTTTATGATGAAAAATGAATTGCAACATTTTAATTAGTTTCAAAGTTGGTAGCTAAATAATATTTTTTGTAAAATGTTCTTTTATTTACCCAAAATTGTGTTGGATGTTTTATTAAACGCTAGGGAGGTTGGGAAATTGACGAATCAAAAGAGGAGGCAGCTTTGCGAGAAACCATAGAGGAGGCAGGAGTAAGAGGCATTGTAGAGGTGAGTTAGTTGATCAATTCATTTTTTTCTTAGTACAAAGTTATCTGATCTATTTTATTTTATTTTTAGAATTGTAGCCTGTTGGTTAGAATTCCGCAAATAATTGTAGAATCCGTAGTTCAAACTCCAACTACTGCATATAATGTCCATGCCAACTAAAGTATGCTTACATTAATCAATTTGTTAGGCTTTTCTAATATATAAACCAATGATATATCATAAGAAATCTAATCTTTTTGATTAAACTTTTTCGTCATCCTTTTTGGTTAAAATAAGAAATCTAATCTAATTAAATTAAATATTGAACTTAAGTTACTAATTTTTTCGTGTTATTGGGTTGGTGCAGGGTAAATTGGGTAAGTGGAGGTTTAAAGGTAAAAACTATGGTTATGAAGGCTACATGTTCCCTCTACTTGTTCAAGAGCAATTTGAGATTTGGCCAGAGCAGAATGTTCGTCAAAGAACATGGGTAGGTAAAAGAAATGTTTTTTTTTCTTATTGAATAAGACATGCGCGTAAATATGAGTTTAAGTGGTTAATAAGCTCCACCAATGATAAATTATTCAAAAGAATTAGTGTTTGACATTTGGGGACATAATTCAAGAAAAAGAAAAAAACTTTGCTTTAAGTTACTCTTAAAGTTGCTTGATCCATACACTCAACAGTGAGGTTAGTCATTTTATACGAGGAGGCCAAATCTAAAACAATATATATTTTGTGTTATTTTGATAAATTTTATGTTAACAAAATTTTCTTTGTAGTTATTTAAGTAATCAAATTTTTTAAAATAAAACGAAATACTTCTATGTTCTATCAACACAAGTGGATATATATCTTTTGACTTTCCTATTTCTACTAGTTTTTGACAAATAAATTCATTTGTTATAGCTAAATATATATTATCAAGGTAACTAATTACGAAATGCACTATCTTATTCAAATAAATGAAAAACTAGGGTAGCCAAAGCTTACCACATTGACATGCATAGCTTCGCCATGTTCAAATACTCTCTTCTCTTTGTTTCACCATGAATGTTTTTTCAGCAAATAAATTCTATTCTAAAGCGAACGCATTTTCACTTTTCTAATTTCTATACTAGTATACTATTTCAAGAGCATTATATTTTACATTGTATTTATGATGGTGGGAAACATATAAATAATTAATAAAGTTAATTTACTAAAAGTATTATATTTTTTTGACAAGTTTATCATGTTTTATCTATGTATAAGAATTTTAAACGACATGGATTTTAAAATGAATGAAGAATATTTTTTATGTATGTTAAATTAGTATAGGTAATACGTAGATAATATTAATTTTATTTTCTAAAATACAACATTAATTCTATTCTATATGAAACTCAAGGTGATCCATATACTATAAGGACTTAAGTAAAATGACAAGAATTAGAATATACGAGTCAAAAAAATGTTCACTGGACTAAAAAATATAATAAAACTTTTTGGAGAAAAACATGCATGGACCACACAGATATATATGATTTGAATGTCTTTTTGTTCAATTATTCTTCTTGTTACTTCTTCCAAATGATGATTATTAATGAGGAAGAGTTTGATTTTTCTATTTTGGATATATATAGATGAATGTTTCTGAAGCAAGGGAAGTTTGTCAACAAAGGTGGATGAAAGAAGCATTAGAAAGACTAGTAGATCGTCTCAAGAGTCATAAACTTGATGATGTAAAAGAATTAGTAGTAGTAGGTTCTGTACAATGCACAGGAGACGCCAAATCTGACTAGTAAACAAGGTAGTTTCCTGGAGTTTGATGCATTAAGAATTTGTACTAATGTTAATTAGGATAATAAAATAAAAATAAAAGGTTCAAACATTTTATTCAACTTATTCTCTCTGTTTCCACAATACTTTCATTTTTTTAACTAACGTTATTGTCATTTTAAAAGATAATTAACTGAGATTTTAGATTTGAAAATACAATTATTAATTTTATCAGTTTTACCCTCTACAATTTAAAACCATCTGTACATGTTTTTTTGAACAAAAAACCATTTGTACATGTTATTTATTAATTTTGATTAATCTAATAAATTGAAATATATATTTGATAAAATTATCTCAATAAAACTATTTATTTGTTGTTTTCTTGGAGGCGTCTAATATGGACTTGATTCAAAAGCTTACTATTTTTAATAAATTTTATTAAACTATTACACTTTAGATGATCCAATTTTTCACCTCTTAACATACAATCTGCCAAATCAACGAACCACACTAATAAAAAAAGAGATGGTGTGCATAAGTATATTTTTCAAAATGATTTCCATGATATACTTTTAGGTGGCGTTTGTTTGAGGGTTATAAAATTTATTCTTAGGTATTAACTTACCTGAAATATAAAGGTGAAAACTGTATTCCCAAAAAAATATAGAAAAAAAAAGTTTGATTAATTGTTTAATTCATGAGAACTTCTTTAAAAATAATTCTAGGGAATATGTAAAATATGTTTGGCTTTCAATGTAGAATCCTGAGAATCAACATTATAATTACACAAATACCTCTATTGCTTAAACTAGAAATCCAACGTGTGTAACACAATGCTCTCCTTCTTTACACTCCAGATTTCACGTATATGCTTCTCTTTAACCATTTATGTTGAATGCTTACTTTTGAAATGTTTCCCCAGTAATAATATTTTTGTGTGCCGTGATGATAAATTCATTGACATGATGTTCCACACATTATTGAAGAGGCATAATTCTTAAGTAATTGAACATCAAAGGTTGGGTGAAAACAACATATAAACTTAGTTCTATATATGGAAGTTTCTCTCCAACACATTTGCCTCGACCATTGCATGTTTTGTGTAACTTCAGTTTAGTCATTTTTATTTTTCATGTCTTTTAATCTGGCCACAATTTTGCATATCTATTGGTGGATTCTGCAATTCATTGTCAAATTATATAGTACATTATACACACTATCCTTACCATTGAACCTCATAGAATTGCGTAAAATAGACAACAATTGAGATTGATAAAATAGATAATTGGAATACGAAAGTGGTTGTTTATTGTAAGACTGAAAAGATTTACATAACATACTAGATCCACTACCAGTAGTAGCTCTCCTTCCAATGGTAAAGGTAACAACACCATCAGAATCATCTATATAGTTTCTAATCTGTTATCCATTCGACTATAAAGATATAACATAAAAGACCATCAAAATCACCTCTTCAAAAATAAATCAAAAGTTGCACTAGTAACAAATATAAAAAGTATTGAACATTGTTACTCAAAACAATTTCCACAAATTGCTTCTTCAATTCGGGAGTATCTATAGTGAAAAAATAGTTGCAAAGGTTATTTTCTTTGGTGATAAGCATACCAACCATTACCGCTTTGGCAACGGGCAATCCTTGTATATCTTTTAAAATAGAAACAATCAGGTTCCTCCTATCAGCTGTGTGTTTCTCGTGCACAAAACAAGAAGTGAAGACTTGTTTCATATTCTCAACGCTGTTAGCATAAATCTCACCCGACATGTTCAATGAATTTGATATGCTAGAACCATCATCATAATACTTCACCTTTTTTCGCTTTCCAATTATACGATTAAACAAATTTGACTATTAGAATGCTATTTTGTTGTTGTCATTCAAAAAGATAAGAATTTATATTATATTTGTTATATTTTTTTAAAGATAACAATATTTGTTATATTGTTGGTATGGTTGAAAACGATAAGTATAGTTGTTACAATATGAAAGTACAAAATATTAATTACATATACCTACAACTTTAATTAAAATTTAATTAATTTTAATCAAAATTTCATAAAAACTACTAATCGTAACTTTGGTGCTTTTTCCTTTACATGTTTTTTGTATGGTTCTTTAAATAATTAAAAGTTATTTGTTGTGATTATAATAAGCTTTGAGAATTTGGATTTGAGAAATCATAGGTAGTTGTGAGTATTTTTTGTGAAGTATCACACGAAAAGCATTTAAGAAAATGTACCTAAGTTTTATCCTTATTTTAATTCTAGCAAAAAAACTTAGGTGTATTTTTTTAGGTGTTTTTCATATGGTTCCTAAATAAACTACTCATGACAAGTGTATTGTTAGCCAAGAATCATATGAAAAACACATAAAGAAATTTACATGAGTTTTGTCCTTATTGCAAACTATTTATTCGTTTCTTAGTTTTCTCATTCAATAAATTTCATTTAGCATAGATTTCGTCAAATTTAATAGATAATTCATTTATTTTTAAAATATTAGATGATTATTTGATTAAATTATTTATTTTAATCAATTCTATATATTTATAAGTATATAATTTTGTTTCCCTAAAAAAAAAAGTACATAATTTTGTTTGCCTACATGTGCATTCTAAACATGCACTCGTGATAATTTTTCAATGAGATAACTAAGATTTATTTATTTTCTATTTTAAGAAGTTTTTTTTTATAAAAACTCGGTATCTGGTCCAATGACCAACTAATCCGAGGGGTCCAATCTCACCGTTCATTTGTGGGACCCCAATTAAATTCATATTTTAGATAGATACTAATAGTTTATTTAAAAAATTACGGGTCATAGAAAAAAATATGTGTTATAATATGAGGAGTCTTTTTTTTATATTAATTTTAAATCATATGGATTTTCAATAAATATTTTACATATAACACAAAAACTAATATTATTGATAAATTTTACAATTTAGATAACTACAATTGATTTATTTTTTTGTCAAAAAAACTAATTTATTTATTTTATACTTTAGGTTGATATTAATAGTTTTTTTTTTGAAGGGAAGGTTGATATTAATAGTTTATTTAATAAAATATGGGTCATAATATGAGTAATTTTTTAACTTTTTATAACTCCTGAGTTATAGAGAATTTTAATAAATATTATACATAAAACACAAACATTATATATATATATATATATATATATATATATATACACATATATATCTGGGGGCAACGCCATGAAAATACACTAGTGTGTGTATGTCTATATATATAATGGAAGCGTTTCACATACCACAAACCTAATAAATTGTAAACCTAGATATAATATATCAACCAAAATACTACCGAGTATCTTGTGTGGTTTGTCGCCTTTTGATCGTAATTCTTATAACTAGTGTCATCAGAGTGATCAACCGATCATATATTTTTCATCTTAATATCATATATTTTCCTATCTTATAGAAAATATTGATTTTTTTTTTTATAGGGAAACTAGTCAATATTTTATTACACAGTGTCAAAAAAAGTAGCAACGAAACAAAAACTCATGTCTTTTAAAATATGTATAAAATAGCATTATGTTCTTGAACATGTTTAATCCATCTAAGATTTTAAAATATACAGTTCTATTTAAAAACAATATTTTTTTTTTAGTTTTTTTATTATTAAATTTAATTTGATTTGATCACAATATTTTTATAATTAAATTGAAATTTACGTAAAGAAATACATTCCAAAATATATTTGTATTCACAAATAACAATCATGTCTTAATCAAAGGTATATAATTTCTTTTGTGTCGCATTGATCACTACTAGAAAATATACATTAAACAGCAAGGTTTACACATCAGTGCTCAAATACCTGATGTGAAAAGTAACACGTGGCAATATCAAAAGTATAATGAACTCTATTGAAGGGGATACACATCGGTTGAGTAAATGCCTAAGGGGGAAATTAGTCACTAAACCTGTTATACCTGTAGGGAAAGATAAATACGGTGGAATTTTGTAATTTTGACGAATTATATTTGACATCAGGCATACTGTGGGGAAAAACTTGTGTCATTTTTACAACTCACTTTCCCTTTCACACTTTTCACAATCGTACGTCTTTCCACTTCACCGAGAAACCCTAACAGCAAACCCGCTCTTCAATCACTCAATCGTGAATCCCCCAAACACAAAAACGTTTTCGTTTTCCCTATTCAGTCAAAAATCGAACAGCAAACCCTTCACTCAAACCTTTCCCCAAAAATTGAACAACAAACCCTTAAGCTCAAATCGATTTGAATCGCCCTTAAGCTAAACAATCTCCCTCTCAATCTGAATAGCTCATTCAAGCTTGATTTGAATCGTGAACTCAGTCGTTTTTCTTCTTTCTCTCACTCATTCGAATCTCGTCGGGTGGATCTCCCTCGCTCTCTGAAACAGGTGACTCGTGACGTGTGAGCGTTTTCCCAAAACGAAGCGAAAACCCACTCCTCAGCCGTGTGCGGTGGTGATTTTTGATCGGGAAATCGAAGATGAAGATTAACATCAAGACTAGTAAGGGAACTCAATTTCTGTTTAATTTTTATTATTGTGTTATATTTTTCTTCTCAATTATTGTGTTATATTTTTCTTCTCTATTATTTCTTGTGAATCGCGAACTCAGTATGCGTATGAATTAAAAATTGAACAAAAATGCACATCGAAGAATTTTATACCCGATGTGAAATTTATATTTTTTACGTTAGTTTAAATGGTACATCCGATGTGAAAACTTATTATTTAGTGTTTAACTATCACATAACAAATCTATGATTTTCTGCTCGATGTGGAAAATGACTTATCACAACAGTCCATACCCGATGTGAAATGTTTTTTGAACAAGCCCCTGATGTGAAATGTTAACTACATACAACATTACCTTTATTGACATCGGTTGAAACCCGATCTGAAAAGTCAATTTCCACTGATGTTAAATGTCATCTTTGTAGTAGTGGATGTAAAGGAGACAACAACCTATAATATCATTTGAATTTGTTTCCGCTGTCGAATATGTTATGTTGTTTGAAAGCTTCACTTTAGGTAAAGTGTGAGTTTGAGTTCGAATCATAAGTATCAATCTATCGAGAAAAAAGAATACGTGAGAGGATAAAAGAATACGTAGTTGCTATAAGAAATACACATCAAATTTATAAGAAGAAATTTTGTAAAATACTCCTACTCAACTAAAATCAATTACCATTGTTGAATAAAATAAATAGCTACAATTATTCATCGAGGATAAAAGAATAATGCTATTTTTTCTAAAAGAGAAAATCATGTTATTTATTTTGTTGCTTCAAACGAGATCAATTAAATATCCTCAAATACAATAAACACAAGCATTTGAATATATTTATTACTTGAACAACTTAATAAATGTGATGTTTATTAAAAAAAATCATAATACCAAGACGGTGACAAGTATTGTTGTTGTTATTATTATTATTAGAGTAAATTACACTCCCCTCTCTTCAAAGATGCTTGAATTACACTCCCCTCCCCTCTTATTCAAAATATATTATAAAATATTTCACTCCCCTCCCCTAAGAGAAGCTTGAATTACATTCCCCTCCCCTCTTATGTT
>Ga0315915_1008686_pt1 | contig 11794 bp, 6 predicted proteins | sample MpolbnodulesMG_FD_207738 | JGI IMG/M metagenome (GOLD analysis project Ga0315915, IMG submission 207738) | Medicago polymorpha root nodule microbial communities from Los Angeles, California, United States - branched nodules | ecosystem: Host-associated > Plants > Roots > Nodule | place: USA... | reverse complement strand
TTTGTGATTAAAAGTGACTTTCTTTCTTAATGTATCTATAAATCCAAATGGTTTTGACAAGTTTTGGCACTTGTCGTTAACGGCAATTGTCTGTGGAATGTGGTCATAGGAACCAACTGGTATACATGAAGAAAGAAAGAATTCTTTATTGAAATAAATGAAAGATGCATTCTCAGTTAGTTCCAGAAAATCTGATCACTTGTTGTCTCGATTTGGTTCACGAACTGAATAGCCTTCCTAACCCTTCTCCTATGTATAGGCCACATGGCTTATCTATTTTCTCTAACTAATCCAATCTAATTAACTTACTAACCTTCTCCACTAACAGTAACATAGCAGACCTAACACATGGTTCCCTCTACACATGGGTTTGGTTAGGAAGCCTATTACTAGTTTGGGTGAAAATTAGTCCATCTTTAGAGACATTTACTTCATCATTTCATTCAAATGGTCATTCGGATAAATCTCAAGAGTCTGAGGTTGTGTCCTTCTAAGCTTTGAAATATGACCTACAATTTTCATTGTCTTTCTGGGATTTGGTCTTGTACTAGGAAGTCTCGGAGTAGTGTTACTTACCAACCCAATGTTTTTGTTTTTTTTCACTGTGACTGGTTCTTGTTTATATATCCTTGTTCTATATTTTATCAAACTCTCACTTTTTGATCAAGCTCAAGGCATTTTTCCATTTAGGTTAGTATTGAATATTTAATAACACATCATTTTATTTTCTTTTGATGAAATATGCAAACTTATTTTGTTTCGGTGATGTATCATGTCAGTTATAAATGTTATTAAGTTTAAATTTGTGAAAGCCTTAGCCAAATGTGATTCACACTTCTTTTGCAGAGGCTGCCCCCATTGTCAACAGATCCCAATCGCTGCGAACGTGCATTTGTTGGCAACACAATTGGTCAGGCAAATGGTGTGTACGACAAAGCATTAGATCTCCGGAAATGTGACTTCACAAATGAAAAATCCAACCTGAAGGGGAAGACTCTGTCTGCAGCACTAATGTCAGATGCTAAGTTTGATGGTGCTGACATGACAGAAGTTGTAATGTCAAAGGCTTATGCAGTTGGGGGCAGCTTTAAAGGTAACCTTTTTTCCTTGTACAAAATCATCTGAGTCTGAATGTTGAGGATTTGTTAGCCTTCATGAATGACCAAATGCATGTTTCTATACATTCTTACGATTCTAAACATCTGGAACACATATAAACTTATATTTATGAAGAATAACTTTTATGTTGGAAACATTCACTAAACTTGAATGGTATACAAGAATATAAGATACTCATTTCCTGATAATAATTACCTCTGATTTTATTCATCTTTCACAACTCTTGCTCAATTTAGAGATCTTTTGCTAATAGCTGTGAAGCTTAAGCCATTATGTTGAATGCTATAAATATTACTCCATCTGTCTCTTATTAAGTGTCACATTTAGAATACTTCTTTGTCTAGCACTATTTGTCATTTTAAATTATTAATCGAACATTAATTACTTTATTTCACTAATATATCCTTATTTATTAGTATAACTCGACTCAACATAGTAATCCACTAACTACTATTAATAAGGGTACTTTTGTTAACGAAGTTTATTTTATCATAGAAATTGGTACATTCGATGATCTTACTAAAAAGTGTGCACAACTTAACAAACCATTTATATGAGACTTCTGTCAATGAGTGTGCTCAATTTTGAAAGTGCTCAGCCACTTGGAAGTTGTGATTCATACTAATACTATTTGCTATTTGCCATATAACAAGACACTGACTCAATTGCGATCTTTTACAGGCGTGGACTTCTCAAATGCAGTGTTAGATCGTGTTAATTTCGGGAAAGCAGATCTTCAAGGAGCTGTATTTAGGAACACAGTTTTGTCAGGCTCCACCTTTGACGATGCTAAACTGGAAGGTGCAGTCTTTGAGGACACTATCATTGGTTACATTGATCTCCAAAAGATATGCAGAAATACAACCATAGGCGACGAGGGTCGAGCTGAGCTAGGATGTCGATAATTAAAGCAGAATGTCTTCATTCATGTCTTCTTTTTTTCTTTTAAGCTACTGCATCATGAATCCATGATATATAAGAGTGCCTTGATGAGGAGAACTAGTAGATGTTTGCTACATTACATCCAAAAGTAAATTGAAATGTTTTCTTTTCCTTTGTAGTGTTGTATTATTTCATTTGTGTTCAGCTCAACTTACAAATTGAAGACATTAATAATGGTATGATTAATATAGTTGCACTTGTGCAGTTCAAAAATAAAAAATCAAAATATACTTGCACTTGTTTTTAAGATGTCTTCATCATTCTTTCAAATACAATACGTTAGTTTTTCAGTTTCTATCATTAGTGCGGGTGTGAAATTAATTAATTTTTATTTAAAATAATAATGATATAAAATATTGGTGTTTTTAAATATACTTTTAACTGAGCGATAAATCTTCTTTTGTTAAATAAGAGTTTTGTTATCTGATAGCAACACAAAGCGCATCTGGTGTAGTGGTATCATAGTACCCTCCCACGGTACTGACCAGGGTTCGATTCCCTGGATGCGCACGCTTGCCTTTTTTTCTAACCTTTTTTTCCTGTTTATAGAAGTGACTGTTTTTTTTTTATTCGACATAAGAAAAGTGACTTATGTTTTTATTTTTTTGAGGTAAAAGTGACTTATATTATAGATAGGAAAAATATGGTGAATTCTAGGGTGAGGGTTCAATTAAGTCCCTCACCGGAGAACTACTATAGACAATAATTGAGAGTCATTAGATTAATCAAGCTTACGTATTATAATATAGACCCTATACACTAGATCTTTTTATTGTCTTCCCTCCCTTCCATCTTCTTCTAGCCTTTTCCCATCGCATCGGTTGGATATGCATAAGCCTATCACCCTTCTTCATTATATCGACATCTTTCCACCTAATCAACATTATATCTCACGTAATTTTGTTTTCAACTAAAGTATAAATTGGTTCTTTTACCTTAAAAAAAAATTGGTTCTTTCAAAAAAAGAAACTAAAATATAAAATTGGTGTTGTTCCATTTCTACCAGTGCTATGAAGAACACCTCATTCAAGATTTCATAAGTTTTTGTAAACGAAAAAGCTTTCATATAATCATCGGTGAGTCCAATGGTTGTGATTCTTTCCAACTACAACGTTATAATGAAGAAATAGAGGGCATGTCCGAAATTGTTGCGAACTTTTCATTGATTTAGAATGAAAAGTTCATGATTTTTTTTACGAATCAAATCATCAATGCATTGAATGAAATCAAGGGGTGATGAATGAATTTTGTAGAGTGGGCTGGTTACTTGCAACTGACTGTAACTCAAGAAGCATAAATTTCTATTAAAATAAAAGAAACCAGACGTGAAGTTTGTTAGAGAGGAACCAAGCAAAAGGAAGAGAAATGGAAAGGGATATGATCGTATGTAAAAATCTAAACTGTTCTCATTTTGTATTTTTCAAAAATCTGAACCATTAATTAAATCTAATGATATTTTGTTTATGGTCCACCAGTGAGGGACTTAATTGGACCCTCGCCCTAGAATCTACCGGAAAAATAGTAATTAAAAGATTTTTACCATTGTGTATAGAAAAAATGGGTGTCCTTCCTTGAGAAAAACGACATGTTAATATTTACGAATTATAATTACCTTAGAAGGTAAATAACTGTGGTGACATTTGATATATTAGTGGATTGTTCAAACACGTCATATTCATCTTCTTTGTGCATTTAGTGTGTATAAGTTTTGTAGTTAAGTTTTTTTGTAAATAGAAGGTGTTGTAGTCCATAAATCTCAACTCAACTTACAAAATACTAAAATTGTTAAATTGGATGTTGTGATTGAGGTGCGAATCCCAACTCTTCCGTTTATATGTGAGAGTTTCAATCTGGCGGAGATTGTCTCCTGTGGTTTTCTCTCATGTGTAATCCAGACCCTCCATTAAATAGGTGAGATAATGTGTTTATAATATCAAAAAAGGAGAGGGGGTGTAATTAAAGGTGGATAGCGGAACACTACAGAAAACAGGAGGGATCTCCACCGAAGAAGATCCACTCTGTTTTCAATCACTATTAGTATCATTCTATCTACTTATAAAAAAAAAAAATGTGTTGTAAGATTTTTTACATTTACAACACACTAAAAAAATGTATTTCTCTTTGTATGCCACCAAACAATTATTTGAGAAATCATCCCTATACATTTTGGTGCATGACCATTCACAATCGATAGGACATAAACTTTCACATATAAGTTCTTTTTTTTTTACAAGGCTAAAACAAAACAAGAAAAAAGAATAAAAAGAGAGCTACTCTCTCAAATAGAAAATTCCAACCGCATTATTTTGGATGAAATTCTTGAGGATCATCAGAGAAGATTCATGTTGAAGAAACTCAACATCAAAAGAGACACTAAGTTTGGTAAAAAAATATGCACATTAATTTCCTTCCCTGAAGGTGTGATTAACCATACCACTTCCCTACTCCAATAACTCTTTCATGTATAAGTGAGAGCAGGACATTTTTTTAAGTGGGTCATAAAAAAAAATCATGTAATTAACAAAATAAAACAAAGTGCGGGCAACTACCCCTAATTAGCTTGCCTTAAATAAGTCCCTGCTACAAAGTTATAGTACCTCGTGTGGAGAATAAATCAACTCGTAGAAGGGTGTTTTTGTTTTATCAAATATCAATAGCAATCAAGTTCTTTAAGTCTTCTCTCAAAAAAAAAAAAAAGTTTCTTTAAGTCTATAATATATTGAGGGTCAGAGATCAAACCAAGATAATATATCATGATTAAATTCGTTTGATGGTAAATTTATTTATTGATCAGATATCACATTAATCACCGTCTTTCTAAATTATTCTAAAATTAGTTTATGATTTTGTTGGTATTTTAAACTAATACATCTTTTTCAAACATTTTTTAATTATGTTTCTGTCTTTATGTTTTTTTCGTATGACGAAACACTTAATTGAGAAATCTTTAACAAATATAAAAACTATTTAAAATAGGTCAAATATTTTTTTCCCTGACAAAATTGCTAAGTTAGTCCTTTAAGTTTTAAATAGGTTTTTTTAGTTGTTAAACTATTTCACCGTTACCTCTGTCAGTCTCCATTTAACTGATGTTGATGTGGTCGTTAAGTTGCTGACTTGGATCAAAACTTTGCGTTTTAAAAGCTCCAGGGTGTCAAAACGCTGCATTTAATTGTCATGTATGATCATTTATAAAAAAGGTAGTTCTTATATACTAAAAGAGGTATTTAACTTTTAAAATATTAATAAAGTCGATGATTAGTTTGAGAATAGATTAAAAAGATAGATAAATTTGATGATTTATCCTTTATTTATTTGATGAATGAAGATATGTCTTTTTAAAATAAAAAATGAAGATAAACTCTGCCTAGATTTTTTTTTTTTACAAGATAATCTTTACCTTGTTAGGGTATGTACACATTTCACCCAACCTAAGTATAGTATACACATTTCACCCAACCTAAGTATAGTACTACCTACAAAATTTAAAGAGGCAGTTAGAGACAGATCAGATATAGCACAACACCGTGTGGTCCACTGCATTAAAAAAAGCAAAATTGTTCCAATCCTTTTCCGTGACATCATCACGATTCTCTTCAAATAATCAATGATCATGCCACGTGACACTCTCTACACAACGAGTCCACAAAACCACAGCTACCCCTCGAAACACCAGATAACTCCCACAGGCGCCAACACACAGAAAGACCAAACAACCATTCTCTCACGGTTCATTTCATTCTTGGTTCTTCTCACCTTGATCGAAATTTCCTTCACAAAAACTTCCTCAATTAGGGTTTTAGCTTAAACAAAAATAATTATCTTAAAACCTTAGGTTATTTTACAGTATTTAATCTGTGAATTGCAATATTTTTCTAGGGTTTCAAGTTTCATTCACGAAAAATGGGTGAATGGCATGATTGGCAATCTCTTCTTCAATCAATTTTCGTCGGTTTAATCTTCTCTTACCTTCTTGCAAAACTCATATCCATCGTCGTTTCATTCAACAACGAAAATCTCACAATCACACGCAACACAAACCCCAACGCCGTCGTTTCACACGATGATACCAAACAAGACGACGTCGTTTCTGATCCCGGACACCGTCCCGAAGCCGAAGCTGAGTCGGTTATGGCTGAGCAAGGTAGCATCAGAAACGAAAGCGTTGACGGTGGTGATGATGATTACGATGATGATTGGGAAGGTGTGGAGAGTACTGAGTTAGATGAGGCTTTCAGCGCTGCTACTGCTTTTGTTGCTGCCGCCGCCGCGGACCGGCTTTCGCAGAAGGTGTCTAATGATGTTCAGCTTCAGCTTTATGGGTTGTATAAGATTGCTACTGAAGGTCCTTGTAGTACAGCTCAGCCTTCTCCTCTCAAAATGACGGCTCGTGCTAAATGGTATTCAATCTTGCTTTCTTGAAACTGTTTTGTTTGAGTTTGAATCTTGTACAAGACAATAAAAGTAAGGAAAAAGCTTTAACATTACGCAACAAAATTAAAGGGTTAATAGTGTATATATTTGGAATCTTTTGTTTGTGCTGCCTCTGAGTTTTAATACAAGTTTTTTTTTTTTTTCCTGGGTAGAAGTTCAAATAGATTCTTTAGCCTATTTAAGGCTAGACCAACTCTACTGTAAAATAACGTTTGGATTAGCGGTTAGTTTGGAAAAATCACAGTGATACCACGATTTTATTGAAGATTTAGAGAGAAAGTTGGGTAGCACCTATAGTAGAAAAGATGGTGGAAACCAGGCTTAGGTGGTTTGGGTATGTAGAGAGAAGAGCGGTAGATTCTGTAGTAATGAGAGTAGATCAAATGGAGGATAGTCAGATGGCTAAAACAGCCAAGAAAAACTATAAGAGAAACTATAAAGAAAGATCTAGAGGTTAATGAGTTAGATTGAAATATGGTTTTTGATAGAACATTATGGTGTAATTTGATCCATGTAGTCAACCTCATTTAGTGAGCTAAGGCTTGGTTGTGTAGTGGTACATAGTGTAGCTTTTGCCAAAATCACAGGGGCTCACCATGATTCTGGCTATCTCAATGCAAATCCAACATGCACAAGTCTTTTATTTTGTGAAATAGGCATCATTTATAAATTTTGATGTGTTGTTACCGATAATTGTATGCAGTCATTTTTCCTACCCGGTCAAGTATGGTTATCTCGCTGTACCATAAAAAGAAAGGTTATTTTGTTAATTCTTTTGGTTCAGTGCTAATATCCCCTTCAACTTTCTGTAGGCAAGCGTGGCAGAAATTGGGTGCTATGCCTCCTGAGGATGCAATGCAGAAGTACATTGACATTGTGTCGGAGCTATATCCTACTTGGCTTGATGGTGCACCTTTGGTGAGCTAATAAGCAGTTTCTTGTGCCCTAAATTGATGAATCACTATTTCTTTCTATAAAAGGGAGAATGATGTATTTTCTTGTGCTCATTGATGAATCACTATTTCTTTCTATAAAAGGGAGAATGATGTATTTAAAAGGAAATTATTCTTTACTAGTTACATTCTTTATGTGTGTGTTAGTGTAGTTTTTTTATTCAGTCTCTAACTACCCAACTCGTGTTGTTCCTGTAACAGAGAAGTAAAACCGGCGACGGTGGTGGCCCAAGTTCAGAGGCTCGGGGACCAATGGGACCAGTATTCAGCTCTTTTGTTTACGAAGAGGAATGTGGCAGTGACTCGTAAGATTTTGTAAAACTCAAACTGTATCAGTTTTTGTGCATATATCACCTGTAGATGGCCATGCGTCACTAATTGGTTATGAATTTATGTATATAGTGTTAAATGTAATTGCTTTGGTTGATGTTTCCCTGATGTCTCTCCAGTAGTTAGATTGGTGGGATGTCTTCAAGTGGTAATTATAACGGTCTCGATTCTTAGGAGGTCTATTAATCTATCTGATGTGAGATTGATTCCTCTACGAAGGCTCCTCTCCCCTTCTCTAGTCTTGCCTTTGTTGACTGAATCTTTTGTGTATTGCAGCCCCCCTATCTAATGTTAGGTCTTTATATATTACACGGTCGGCACCTACAATAATTTATTATTTTTAAAAATAAAATAGAAAAACCAGACGTCATTTTGGTAACATGAAAGTACATTTTGCTGCTTTTTGCGAAGCAGCTTGCCAGCTTGGTCCATAATATACTACTATATCTTTTTTTAAAGGTGTTTTTTTCAAGTTTTTTTCTCAACTCAAAATTAGTTGTTTTCCCTTCCTAAATTTGTCTTGTTATATGCTAGGCTTTGGATACACTCAGTGATAATAGGCCTTCTTAGTTTTAACTTTGAAATATTACAAATCAAATTGTTGTTTTAAATTTGAACAGAGCAAGGACAATATTGCTTTGTGGGTTTCTGGAATTAAGGCAACCTTCTGCAACTCAATAATCTTTTTGGACTTTTGAAACTAATTGTCGTATAAGTATTTATAATTTTTTTGTATTATCAACTGATTCCATTCTTAAGTTTCTAAGCTTTGCATCATAGGGGATAGAATACGCATAACATCTTTGGTTTGCTTTTATGGAGAGTCCTTTGATTTGGCTCTTCTAACATGAGTGATTTTCATGCACAACAAAGTATGGAAATGTTAAGACATCAACATTGGTTGAAATTTATTACTTTACCCAATGAACCAAGATATCACTTTGGAGGAGCCAAGCATGCTTGATAAAACTAATACACACCCTTCTCATTAATCTGTCTCCTTGTCGCGCTTTTGTCGTCCTTCTTTTGAACCACCTTTTTTATTTACTCAAATGACCAATTCTCACCAATGCCACATGTGTTTTTTCCCATTAAACTATTGGTATTTTGGAGGAATGATTTCAGGAACTGATCACAAGGTTACTTTATTCAGTAGGCTATAATATTTTAATGACATTATCTAAATGTACGGAGTACTAAGGTTATCTAATGAATACCATTTGAACAATAAAAATCAGAAGTTGTGAAGCTTCTTCATCAAAAGGCAACAATTTATTGGGAGAAAAAAAATTGATAGATATTAATGTTTCGTTATCTTCCTTTGTAGGAAAATGGATGCCATTCACGGATTTGCTAGAGAGGGAGATATGACTAATCTACTAAAGTGTATTGAAAGTGGAGTTTCAGTGAATTTGAAGGGTGAGTTATTTAGATATTTGCTTTTCCAAGTGTATACATTATTCTTCAGTGTGCTGCAGGTTGTTAGTTATTTATTTTATCTTCAAGTCTTTTGGCTTTCAAATAGACAAAGTCCCTCATTAGCAGCTTTTGTTCAGTGCAAATCACCGACTTCAGTATGACAACATAAAGTTGAATTTTAGCGGCATTGCTTGACAAGCCTAACACAAGCATATGTATATTTCAGTGTTTTGGAATTGTTTAACAGCTAAGTCATGAGCTATGTCTTTCTCAAAAAGCCTCAGCAATTGGCCTAAATGCCTATTTGAAGATAGAAAGTTGATTGATAACTGAATTGACATTACATGGAATTAATCTTGCTGGTCGTGTTTTGTTTCCTTTCAGTTATAAAAATTGCTTATGTGAAGAATTAGCTGGCCTAAATGAGCTATGTCTGTCTTGTCAGACGTCATATTTCCATTTTAGCTTTCACTCCCACTTGCATCTCTCTTGCATTTTTGTACTTAGGAAGGAGTATACCACAGATTCACTATTGGCACTTTAAAAATGGGAAACATGTAGCTATAATCAGACCATAACTTTAGTGTCTTCAACATTATGTTTCCTTAAGAAATGATTGATCTTGTAAGAAAATGTTTGTAAGTAAAACTTATGAAGTTCAATTTATAATTTTAGAAGTTGAATTGTTAATGTAGAATGAGATAATAAATCTCGTAGATCCCTACTAATTTTGGGAAGTTTTTATTATTTTGCCCATAGAGGAGGATACATCAAGATTTTTCGTTACATCACACTATTTGGATTGTAGTGAAAAATATCATTTTCTTGATTACGATTGAAGTCCCATAAATATCTTCGGCATTCTTATTGTGATTGATTTTGCTGTCTCGTGCCAGAGGTTTATCAAATTAATATTAGCTTTCTAATGCTATTATTACTTTTCCTTTTCTTTAACAATATGCATTTTTTGAAATTTGCGCAGACAGTGAAGGCCGAACACCGCTACACTGGGCTGTGGATCGTGGTCACCTTAATGTCACAGAGCTGCTGGTTGGCAGGAATGCTGATGTAAATGTCAAGGTATTCATTCAACACTATATGTTTTAATGCATTCCTTCAAGGGATTTCCATCTGCACTATTGGCTTAATTGTTGTAACTATTTAGAATGAAAACAGGATGGAACTTTAATTGGATTTTGAGTAATCCTCACTGCATAAGTTGCATAATGTAGTATAGTTTAGGCTTTGGGGTATGGTTTTGTGCATATTTTTTACTCAAGTCAAACTCAAATTTGCTACTTTCTGTTCTCTGATGTTTTCTTTTTTGAAGGATAATGATGGACAAACTCCACTGCATTATGCTGTTACGTGCGAGAGAGAAGCCATAGCCGAATACTTGGTGAAGCATAGTGCAGACATCCATTCAGAAGACAATGATGGCAGTTCATCGCGTGACATCTGTAGTTCTAAGTGGCCGTTTATGCAGCATGAGGAAGAAGTAAAATGATTGTTCATTATGTATGTTCTTGCTTCTGGCTACTGCATCCTTTCCCCAAATCCCTTCAGGATGTACGCGTCCATATAACTTGATTTTTTTTCCTCCTTACTCTTGGTGTATACACTACACCCTTTTCACTGTAGTCTACACCTATGCACTGCTTAGGTAATGGTTAATGAAGTATATTCTGTTTTATTGTTTCCTCTTCTCAAACTCCTTATTTTGGCCCCTCGTTCCTTAATATTTAGGGATGAATATATTCGGGAAAAAAGAAACAACTATAGGAGCTACAAGAAAAGGGTTTAGGGTCCACAAGTGGATACAAGCATTAAGTTTTAACTGTGAGTATGTAAAAAACGTCGTAACGGGGGAGAAAAAGCTGGTTTTGCCCCTTTATGATTTTGATTTTGATTGTATGCCTATACCGCTGGTAAATAAATATATCATCTTCATGTCTATGTAGTAATGATATTTTCATGAATTTCAATTTAATCATACGGTTTGAAAGACGCTAGAAAACAATAAGCATTTTTATCAACAGTTATCCCCAAAAAATTGGTCCATGATTATATATTTGCGGACTCTGAATAGGTCATTCCCCTTTTTGTTCCTTTAGCATCTCTGCCTTTGCACTTTTTTAATGCGTGCAATACAAAGGTAAATTCCAATTTTTATATGCGGAGTTAAGTTCACTATCAACACAAATCACATTCCCACGTTGTTTACTGCCAATGTGCAACTCTTGTAGTGGCTAACCCGGCAATGTTCTTCAACACATTGGTCCATGCTAGGAGGCGTGGCAGTGGGTAGGACCATGGATGCCGAATCAAAATTCATAAAGTCTGCAAAACAAAACTCCTTTGTCCCAAGCATTTTCCAAGTTGACAATTTAGATGCTCATCATTGTATCATCTATCCACTATCATGGCCTGTGTCCTTCAGATTTGAATTTAGCATCAAGCGTGTGAGCTGGTTGTCGCTATTGCAATTGAGATCCAAATTTGCATCTTTGTTGGATTGTTTGCCGAAAGGTAGGGTAGTTCAAGTAGTTTCCGATGAGAGGTTGCCATGCTAAGTTAAGAGGAATATGTGACTCACC
>Ga0315915_1008684_pt1 | contig 11796 bp, 10 predicted proteins | sample MpolbnodulesMG_FD_207738 | JGI IMG/M metagenome (GOLD analysis project Ga0315915, IMG submission 207738) | Medicago polymorpha root nodule microbial communities from Los Angeles, California, United States - branched nodules | ecosystem: Host-associated > Plants > Roots > Nodule | place: USA... | reverse complement strand
AAATGTAATTAATGTTGTATTGTAAAAAGAAATTATAAGTGATTTTACAAAGTTATCTTTCACCAGTGACATGGAAAAGAGATATCAAAAGAATTGAAACAAATGTAACAGTAAATAGTTAAAACTACGAAGGGGAAAAGAACATTCATAAAGTGACATAATCCATATAATAAAATTCAAATATTTTTAAGTCATTGTTTATAATTCATAAATTTCATCATTCATCAATTAACTTCATCATGCTTAATAGATTGCAATTAGAACTTAAACATTATTATACTAATTATGATGATCTACCTAACCTACCTTTGTTTTATTTACCGTTTAACATTAACATCATACTTAGAACATGACATAAACTTCATCATTGTTCATCATGCATCAACTTACGTTTTAAGTCTAAATCAATTATCATCAATTCATGTAATATTTATCATTTAATACATCCTAAGAAGACATAAAACATGAAAGTATATATAGAGTACAAAACAATATTTCCCAGGATTTTTCTGCAAAATCACTAGTTAATTAAAATCAAGAACGATGTACAACATAAATTCAGACATTCTTGTAAAATTTACTAGGTATATATAATTCACATTCAAATACAATGAATTGTTCCCATATCAAATTCAAAGTAATCGATTTAGAAAGAAAGAAAAATATGAACTAAAATTGATCTCCATTACATTTTCTACAATCCATAAACGATTGTGAATGGACAGTCATATTACATATGAACCTGATGCAATTGGTCCCATCTAACAATTCTAAACCAATAAATTATGAAGAAAAAAATCACACACTAAACCTATTTTATGCAGTAACTTTTAGAAAATTCTGGTTTATCGTTAAAAAATTATTTTCATATGTAACAAGAGTCACTTCACTTCTAAACTTCAATCACTCAAATTATTTCAGTAGTTAAAACTATAAACATTTAAATCATATTATCACTCACACATAATCAACTTATAGTAAAAATGCACAAACTAATCAATGCAACAACTTCGGGTGTGTTTGAATTGAGGGTTTAAAAGGGGAAGGGAGGGGAGGGCTCACTTTTATTTTTTAAATTACGAATAATGTAAAATGTTTTTCAAAAATAAATTAAGTGTTTTTGAAGTATTATACGATCATTTATCATGTTGTTAACTCAATTTTCTAAAAATCATTTTATAATATTCGTGATCTAGAAAAGAAAAGTAAACTCTTAAAATCTAACATGTACAATAAACTTTTTATTTTTCATCAACCAACATATAATTTATATGATACCATATTGATGTTTCCAATTTTGATATATTACATTGAAAAACACAAGAGTGTCTAATAACTCATCGACCATTCAATATTTGAGTACACATTGCGTCAGTGTCCAAGGTCTAAGAATTGTTTTGGATGGTAATATAAGTGTATGTTTGATATCACGGTGAGTATGTCAAAATCACAGTGATCCATTGCAGAAATTACAAAGTATAATTTTTGAAAAATCATGGGCGGATCGCCATGATTCTAACATGCATTTTCATCGACCAACATATAATTTATATGATACCATATTATTATTATTTTGTTGAAAGAGACATGATACCATATTGATGTTTCCAAGTTTAACTCATCGGTCATCCAATATTTGAATAAGAATCGCATCGCGTCAAATATCTAAGGTCTAGAAATTGTTTTGGATGTTAGAATATAAGTGTAAGTTTCATATCACGGTTAATATGTCGAAATCATCGTAACTTATTATAGAAACTACAAAGTATAGCTTTTGAATCATGGACAAATCACCATAATTCTGACGGATGCATCATATATCAAACATAGACTAAAACTTAAAGTAGTGTTATCCATCTTCTATAAAGAAGAAAGAAAAAACAAATCCTAGTAATTTTTAGTCCAACATAGTCAAAGAAACATAGTAAATTAACAAACAACAAAAAAACATGTACGAAAAACGCGTTTTGTTTAGGAAAAAACAGAGCTTATGTTTGAGTCGTGTTTGTCTCCTTGTTCTTTCTATTTCTGCATCTTCACAATTTCAAAATTAGGGTTTTCAGAAAACCCCAATTTTCACTCACTTCACCAAAACACTTCAAAAAAAACTCAATTTCTTCAAACTTCATCTTCTATGAGATGTTTTCATCTTCAATTTTCATCAAATGGAGTTTCTTTCTTCTCTTCTTATCTTCTTCAAACGACGCCGTTTCATCATTTTCCGATAAATCAACTCTCCTCCGCTTCAAAGCCTCCCTCTCCGACCCATCCGCCGTTCTCTCCACCTGGAGCTCTACTGCCAACCACTGTTCCTTCCACGGAGTTCTCTGTGATTCCAACTCCCGTGTTGTTGCTCTCAATATCACCGGCAACGGCGGTGTCGAATACGGTAAACTGATTTCACATCCTTGCTCTGATTTTAATAAGTTTCCGCTTTATGGGTTTGGAATTAGGATAAGTTGTGTTGGTTTTAAGGGTTCTTTGTTTGGAAAGTTACCATCTTTGATCAGTGAGTTAACTGAGCTTAGGGTTTTGAGTTTACCCTTTAATGGGTTGGAGGGTTTTATTCCTAAAGAGATTTGGAATATGGAGAAACTTGAGGTTCTTGATTTAGAAGGTAATTTGATTAGTGGGTCTATTCCTTTGAGTTTTGAAGGTTTGAGGAAATTGAGGGTTTTGAATTTAGGGTTTAATAAGATTGTTGGAATGGTGCCTAGTGTTTTAGGTGATATTGATAGTTTGGAGGTTTTGAATTTGGCTGGAAATGGTTTGAATGGTTCTGTTCCTGGTTTTGTTGGGAAGTTTAGAGGGGTGTATTTGTCTTTTAATCAGTTTAGTGGTGTTATTCCGGAGGAGATTGGTGAGAATTGTGGGAAGCTTGAGCATTTGGATTTGTCTGGTAATTTGTTGGTTCAAAAGATTCCGAAGAGTTTGGGGAATTGTGGTGGGTTGAAGACGCTTTTGTTGTATTCGAATTTGTTGGAAGAGGATATTCCTGCTGAATTCGGGAAGCTTAAGAGTCTTGAGGTGTTGGATGTTTCGAGGAATACGCTTAGTGGACGTATTCCTCGTGAGCTTGGGAATTGTACGGAGCTTTCTGTTGTTGTGCTGTCCAACCTTTTCGATCCGGTTGGGGATGGTGAGTTTGTTACTTTGAATGATGAGTTGAATTATTTTGAAGGTGGAATGCCTGAGGAAGTTGTGTCGCTTCCGAAGCTTAGGATTTTGTGGGCTCCCATGGTGAATTTGGAGGGCGGTGTTCCTATGAGTTGGGGTGCTTGTGGTAACTTGGAGATGGTCAATTTGGCTCTGAATTTCTTCACCGGAGAGTTCCCAAACCGCCTTGGTTTATGTAAGAAGCTACATTTTCTTGATCTGAGTTCAAACAATCTTACTGGGGAGCTTTCTAAGGAACTTCATGTTCCATGTATGTCTGTGTTTGATGTTAGTGCAAACATGCTGTCCGGTTCAGTTCCTGATTTCTCTGATATTGTTTGTGCTCCCTATCCTTCCCGGAATGGGAATCCATTTGAAGCTGACGATGTCACGTCTCCTTATGCATCATATTTTTCATCGAAAGCTCATGATAGAACCATTTACTCGTCATTAGGGGGAAATGGTCTTTCAGTTTTTCACAACTTTGGGCAAAATAACTTCAGTGGCATTCAGTCTTTGCCAGTAGTGCGTGACAGGATGGAGGAAAAGAGTAGTTACACACTTCTCGTTGGAGAGAACAAGCTCACTGGACCATTTCCTACATATTTGTTTGAGAAATGTGATGGATTAGATGCATTGCTTTTGAATGTCAGTTATAATCAGCTATCTGGTGAGATTCCTTCTAATATTAGTAGCATGTGCGAATCACTGAAATTTTTGGATGCATCCAAAAACCAATTTTCTGGACAAATTCCCTTTACTTTAGGGGATTTGGTCTCTCTTGTTTCCCTGAACCTCAGTAGAAACCAGTTACAAGGTCAGATTCCCACCAGCCTTGGACAGATGAAGGATCTGAAGTTTCTATCTTTGGCTGGTAATAACTTGAGTGGCTCAATTCCTACCAGCCTGGGACAGTTGTACTCTTTACAAGTCTTGGACCTGTCTACAAACTCTCTTACCGGTGAGATTCCAAAGTTTATCGAGAACATGAGAAATCTGACCAATGTTTTGCTGAATAACAACAATCTTTCTGGACACATTCCTGCTGGTTTGGTAAATGTCACTACACTCTCTGCATTCAACGTGTCATTCAATAACTTATCTGGATACTTGCCGTCAAATAGTAGCTTGATCAAATGCAGCAGTGCTGTTGGGAATCCATTTTTAAGTTCCTGCCGTGGACTTTCTCTAACTGTACCGTCAGCAAATCAACAAGGGCAGGTTGATGAAAGTTCTATGACATCACAAACTACTGGCAAAGATAGCAATAATGGTTTCAATGCAATTGAGATAGCATCTATTACTTCTGCTTCAGCCATTGTTTCAGTTCTTATAGCCCTTATTGTTCTGTTTTTCATCACACGCAAGTGGAAGCCGAGGTCCAGGGTTGGTGGTTCAGTCAAAAGAGAAGTTACAGTGTTCACTGATATCGGCGTCCCGTTGACATTTGAAAATGTTGTCCAAGCCACTGGAAATTTTAATGCAAGCAACTGTATTGGGAGTGGAGGATTTGGAGCAACTTATAAGGCAGAAATATCACAAGGAATCTTGGTGGCAGTGAAACGTCTTTCCGTTGGACGTTTCCAAGGTGTTCAACAATTCCATGCAGAGATTAAGACCCTTGGAAGGCTTCATCATCCTAACCTCGTCACTTTGATCGGTTACCATGCTTGTGAGACAGAGATGTTTCTCATATACAATTATCTTCCGGGTGGTAATCTTGAAAAGTTCATCCAGGAGAGATCCACAAGGGCTGTGGATTGGAAAGTTATTCACAAGATTGCACTGGACATAGCGCGTGCACTTTCCTATCTGCACGATCAATGTGTACCGCGTGTTCTTCACCGTGATGTCAAGCCTAGCAATATCTTGTTGGACGACGATTGCAATGCATATCTATCCGACTTTGGACTCGCCAGACTTCTAGGAACTTCAGAGACACATGCCACAACTGGTGTGGCAGGAACATTCGGCTATGTTGCTCCCGAATACGCAATGACATGTCGTGTTTCCGATAAAGCTGATGTGTATAGCTACGGTGTGGTGCTTCTTGAGTTGCTGTCTGATAAGAAAGTTTTGGACCCTTCATTTTCTTCTTATGGGAATGGTTTCAATATAGTAGCATTTGCGTGCATGTTACTAAGGCAAGGAAGGGCAAAGGAGTTTTTCGCCACAGGGTTATGGGATGTAGGACCAGAACATGATTTGGTAGAGGTTCTACATTTAGCTGTTGTTTGTACTGTTGATTCACTTTCAACTAGACCTACAATGAAACAGGTTGTGAAAAGGTTAAAGCAACTTCAACCCCCATCATGCTAGCCCCCTTATGTGCTTTGAAACACTGGTTACAGGTACAGACACCAAACACAATTATACTGACACCGGTTATACAACGACACTGACATGTTATTTGAGAAAATGAATTAATTGAATGCAATCACATGTGGCAGTGTTGTGTCAATGTCGGAATCCGATACGTGTCAGACACCGGAAACATATTCATTCAAAAGTGTCAGTTCTATAGAATTGTGTGGCTATGCTCTTTGAAATCATTGTTAATTGTTAGTGATATTTTGTTCCACTTGTAATTTGTATGTAAGTTGTAATTTGTGATTTATTAGAATTTTGGGCCATTTTTTATGGACTTGTATTAGGTTGAGTTCCCCCAATTTGTACTTAATCATCCCCTTGTAAATAAGTTTTAATATAGTTGTAGCACCCCAATTTTCCATACTCTTTAGTTGATTGGGTTAGGGGGCTTGGTGAAGATTCTCTGCTGAAGAATGCAGATATTTGATTTCCATTTCATATTGTAGATTCCTTGAAATTTTTGGTGCAGTTTGGCTGAATCTATTTGAGTGATTATATTTTGATTATTTTTCTCAATTTTTGGTGCATGTTTGGATTGACAATATAAGATTATAACAATTCTCATTTCAAAAGAAACACGTGTTCTTCTACTTTGTTGTTGCCCACCACATTATTGTTGAATCAGCTGAAAAGTAGCAAAGTGGAGCTTGTGGCTACGATTGAACCTTAGAATCTATGTCAAGTTGGAAACTTTTTTTTTCTTTCTGAGAAAGTTGGAAACTTTTTTTTTCTTTCTGAGAAAGTTGGAAACTTATATCTTTAAACATACAAATCAATCAATATTTATTATTCATGATATACTCAAAATTTAAAATATATGCTTCTAAACATTTTATAAAAGGAAAACAGAAAATTGCATATAACAACAAAATAAAAAAAAGTAACAATAAAAACAATAAAAATATAATAATTACATTTTTCTCTTTTGAAACATGCCTAAATTGCATTGTTATCCATTTCCTTCATCAATTTTTTTTAACAACAATGTATCCCTTAATATTTGACCAAAAACAGAATATGCTTCAAATTCAACATTGGTGTGCTACGTCACTATTCATTGCCATATGTTTGACTAACTCAGTTGGAGTGAGAAAATTGCCGTGACAAAAACTCAATATACATTCTGACTGTAAAAGAACCTTCTATCCTTTTTCCACATGGACCCCTCCCTCTCCTTTTCTGGACAGACATTTTTTCTGGACAGATATATCTTCCAAAGTTTAATATCTTCCTTTAAATGTCTTTGGTTCTATTTTTGCTATTGTGAAATGGTATTTGCACACCATTTTCTTTTCTGATAATTTTTTGACAATTCTTTCTCATATTTACATTATATTTTTATTCACTCTTTTTCTCTATTGTTTTTTGAACAATAAAAAAAGAAGAAAAAAAATTGTCATAAAAGTTGTCTCAAATGCTTGTCCATGTATCACTACTCTACAACTTAATTCTTATGTTGAAAATAGCAACCGGAAAATTAAGAGAGATAATTGTTGGAGTGAAAAAAGATCATATGTTGTCAATGCTGGTTATTGGTCGCTTAAAATTTTGATTATGACCAATGCTGCCACAACATGGTTGATGTTGATTCAACAAAAATAAGAGCAAATATATATAAGTTGAGTTTAATTCGTCAATATTCTCTCTCTCTCTCTTACAAACCAACATCAATTTGATTATATCCTCAGCCTCAAGAATGATTAACATTATATGATTCTACTTACAAGGAGCTACACCAATTGTTATTATTGTTTCAAACAATTTTAAAGTATAAGTTTAATAACATTTCGTATTGGTGGCTTAAAGCAAATAATGTCACGTTTGTGTACGGTTTCCAGAGATGGTGGTCGGACCCTATGGTTTGTCTGGATATCGACTGATCTTTATATCTGCAATTATTGTTTTGACATTTGGATTAGTGGAGTGGTCTCTTTAGTATACCTTGTGTTTAGGAGGTTTCACTTCCGTTGTTAATATAATTCATTTTTACTTCTTAATTTTTTTTTAAAGTATCAGTCAACTATAGATAAATTGGACACACTTTACCATTTGGATTTAACTAGGAAAATATATAAAAGATTTAAATACGCGTGAACATATGCACTTATTTTTTGTTGTGAGTAATTAATAATCAATATCTCGTTAAGAGTCACATTTATAAAGGAAATCATACTCATATATAAATACCAAGACTTGTGAAGAGTTCGACCGTGCAATTTAAGTGAAGTAATCTAAAGAGTTTTTTTTTTTTTTGAAGGAAGTACATGGAGGGTGAGATTGAGAGAGATCTTAGATATCAAGAGATGCACATTTATATACATACTTCATTGTGGAGATCTTTTAGGTGGATTAGCTCATGTGGTTCTACTTTACACTCGTGTGTCTGACTTGTGCTAAAAAATATAAAGTTGATCATCACCACTTCAATTATCCTGTATTTGATATTAAAAAATAATAATTATGGACCGGACAAAATGGGGTGAAGAGATCCCAGTTTCATATTTAAAGAGTGAACAAAGGAGACCTACTTTTATATGAATGGAAGACCTAATGTCACGTTATAAAATCCATTTTTTTTTATGGGATCACGTTATAAAAGCCTATACATTACGTTCAATTATGAATTATTATTCGTTCTTTTTACAATATTTATAAATTAAGTATTTTATTCAAAAAGGCATGATATATCTATTTTCTTTCAACCCAAATTTTTGACTTGACTTGTTTTAATAGATTTATCAGAATTTATCATTTAATATAGAAATATTTTACAATATGTATGTAATTTAATCATTATCAAAAGAAAAACAGGATACAATGGTTCGCCGTTGAACAAGGGTAGATGAGAAAACAAATTTCACTATGACACAGTAAATTAAACGCTATATATCATACTCAACCAACATAGAATTAGGCAAGTGCAATATCATCGTTTCCATGAATGGATCTGCAAGTGAGTAACATTATGTTGACGAAAAACCAATGAAAAGATGGAGTGGCGGAACTAGGGAGTGATGGCAGAAGGTGAAATAAGCCTATGGTGCTCATTCGGCGGACCTCCATTCACAAATTGCCTATGATTGCTAAAAACATAATCCACCGTGCCATTCCGCATTTGCTTGCAGCGCCACAGTCTCTATTTAACAACACTCAAGGTTATTCATGGTGTCAATTACATTATGAGGTGGATATTTCAGATTGATAAATTAAGGAAGGAATTACTGACCAAAGGTTCTCGAGCACGCATTATACAGATCACAAGGGACCCCCCTGCAGTATAAAATCTTTGAAGGAAAAATATACAATTTGACATGTCACCGTGAAACGACGTAACTTTTAACCAGAAACAATTTGACATGTCCAACCACCTTGTCTATAGCAATGTAAAGGTATTTCATGAAAATTTAGAAGTTAGGTGTCCAGTCGTGCAGATGGTAAAAAAGTACCTGAAAAGGTGTCACAAGGATCTGGATTGAAATCTGAGCCATTCCATCGATCACCAGAAAAGCCTTGATGGTGGAATACAAAGTATCCTTCTCTTCTTTTTTCCATTGAACCTAAAACAAGGTCTACTAGTCCAATGCAGCTTGACCACAGAATGGTGATGAAGCTGTGTTGTCAAATTTAAGCTTTGGTGGCGCCATGGCACTTCATGACAAGAATTTAGGCCAAACCAACTTTACTATATTCACCATATTTGTGGCATAGGTCGCAACGGCAAGCATATATGGCAGATTTTTTTTGTCAGCAGCCATCTGTCCTTGATAACACTGATGAACAGAGCAATTTTGGCTTTGAGTAAAAGCCTTGAACCTCTTCATGAGGTTATTGAGTCAAACAGAACAAAGACAAATGAAGAAAAATTGAAGTAAAAAAAATGCACTATTACAAAACAGGATGTGCTTGACTTGAATTCTACTGCATAATTTGGCGTGCACTTCAATAAACCCAGACGATAATACAATAAATTACAAAAATATGGGCATAGAAGGAATAGAAACTTCTGTCCAAAAAAAGGAAGGAATATAACTCGACAATGAAGTGGACAAATACCAAAATTAGTCACTAGAGAAAATCAGTGACAGTTTGAACAACAACAACACCAGAACCTTATCCCACAAAGTGGGGCAGATCAAACGAGGTCATAATGTTCTATCATATATAATATCCTATATCTCTATCTCATCTCTAGATCTTTCTCAATAGTTTTTCTTTTAGTTTTTCTAGGTCTTCCTCTACCTCTAGTGGTTTGACTATCTTCCATCTGATATACTCCCCTTACTACATAACCTATAGGTCTCCTCTGTCCTCTCTACATGCCCAAACCACCTAAGCCGAATTTCCACCATCTTTTCTACGATAGGTGATACTCCAACTCTCCAATTCTGTCACTTCTAATGCCAACATGTCTAGTCACACATCCAAAGCAACACCCTAATCTCCGCTACACTTATTCTATTCTCGTGTTGGTTCTTTACCACCCAACACTCGGTCCCTTACAACATCACCGATCTTAAAGTTGTACAATAAAAGAGATTCTAGTTCAAGAAAGGGACAATATCCTGAAAATGTGTTGGAACAGCAAATGAAATAGAAAATGGTAGAGGAAATGCAAAAGGTTAACAACCTGACCTCTTCTCTTCCCGTGTTCATGGAAAAGCTGAGGAGCAAAGAACATGGGATATTAGCACAGTTTTCAAAGCTACTGGTAAGAGAGGCCCAACATGTAAATTGAACACTTTTTTTATTCTATTATTGAATGTTAATATCACTTCATCACTATTTATTATCCATTAGCATTAGAATGGAAAATCCTCTGTGCCTAAGCAGTACATTTAATTTGCCAGAGGACAGTCATAACGGACAAAAGAGAGCCAAAAAAATATTTTTACCTTTATTGATAAATCTCAAATCTCAAAAGAAAACATGGAAATTAACCCAAAGATTATGGCTACTCTCCTATTGAAAAGGAATGAGGATGTATCTAATAATGTGATGTCAAAGAGAAATAAAACTACTTCAATCATGTTGTGAAAAATTTGAAGATCTTCTTTCCAATAGACGCCTCACCGGGATCCTCCTCCTCCTCTTCGTCTTCCTCTTCATCTTCCCCCTCGTCCTCATTTTCAACATCATTGACTATGCTTCCATCTTCATCTCCATGCTCCAGTGTACCACTTTCTTCAATGCGGTCCACATAGTTGGTTGTAGCACCATTGTCATCAACATTGTCTCTTGGTATTTCAAACTGTAAAAGGTGTTTGAATATTAAATAAAACAGCGCATATATCTAAAAATTCCAATTAAATCAATCATCAATAAAGGAAGACTGATTTACCCTTACAACTCGATCATCTTTGATCTCCACAGACTTTACGGTTGAGATCTGCACTAGAGTCGTGGTTTGGATATTGTCATCAGCTACCACTGCTACTTCAGGGTTTTTATCACCTGCCTCCTGTTTACCACCAGAAGCTTCTTTTTCAAGAGCCTTTGTTTCGTTGGATAATTCCTGTGTTGATGAAACTGTGCCTGCACTGCTCCAAGAAAGACATGATGTCAGAACAACAACAACAACCAAGCCTTATCCCACTAAGTGGGGTCAGCTCAAGGAAAGGAATAACATTCTATCAAATGGCATCGTTGGATAACTCCTGTTTTAAGCAGTCCACAGTCAACATAAAACTGTCAAATCTCTATGATGTGATGTCAGAATAATCAAGAAAACTCTGACCAGACCACAACTGACAATGATGCATGGTGCTAAATATATTATTACAAGCTACACAAATCCACATGAAAGACACAAACAATAACGGCCTTGACATCCTCCTGCATTAAATAGTTTCTCAATTGGGCAATTGACATTCCTCCTATTATACACAGTAAGATACTATGTATTATTGGAAAAATATCCACCACAGTAAAGTCAAATGCACTTCCTTCAGATAACCCAGTAAAAAAATCCAAAATGAATATTTCAAATGCCCTCAATCAAAAAACTATACAAACTAGATAACCAAGATTGAGGGGCTGCAATTAAGATCTTCTACATGTCAGTAGAACAATCAAACTGCAATCTCAATTTTCATTAATATCTGATAATTAGTGCATTTCTGTCCATATAAATAATCAATCTAGCACTAAGTGATCAATGCCAAAGTTTTAGAACTACAATACGACAACACCTATTGCGGGTATGTTTGGATTGCAGTTGTAAACATACAATTTTCTTATAAAATCTTGGGATAATTTGGGTCCAAATACTTG
>Ga0315915_1008683_pt1 | contig 11797 bp, 6 predicted proteins | sample MpolbnodulesMG_FD_207738 | JGI IMG/M metagenome (GOLD analysis project Ga0315915, IMG submission 207738) | Medicago polymorpha root nodule microbial communities from Los Angeles, California, United States - branched nodules | ecosystem: Host-associated > Plants > Roots > Nodule | place: USA... | reverse complement strand
CAACTTGTAATTTGAGATTACATTTTAGTGGAACTCTCCTTGGAAGTGCAAGGAGGACAGGACTACTTCCGGTTTGTGGAAGGAACCTGTATAATTGCTTGTGTTCTTTCTTCTTCTGTTCTTTACTCTATCCGCTGCACAACGACTCTGAACTCACTCAGACTCTGAACTACTTCAAACTCTGAACCTGAGAACAGTTCTTCAGAACGCAAAAGAAGAAGTTTCCAAAAACACAATTCAACCCCCCCTTCTTGTGGTTTTTCTCACCTTCAGAAACTGTCGTACCAATGATGTTCAGCTAAAATGTATGATTGAAGTTTATAGAAGGAATTATTTTTATGCCTGAATATTCTGATTTTTAACGATGAATTTTTACAGTGAAAGCTGAAAAAGCATAATATCTGTTTCGTATCGAAAGAACGAAACTCATATCTGTCTGTAGAATAATCAGGAATTATTTTAGTAATTCAACGATAGCGTTTTCTTAAAATAATTTTGACATTCTTAATTTTCAAAAACGCTATTTTAAACGCTAAGTCGTACACGCGAAAGCTGATGACTGTGAGTTTAAAATACGGATTCAGTATTGCGAAAGCAGACTGATTTCTTTAAATTAAAATTATTCTAAAAATAACTTTTCAAACAAAACTTGATTATCTTGAAATAAAAGGAATTTTGACGTTATAAGACGAACAATTTAGAATCGCCTTAGATAAACAACGTAACAATTAATTACGGTACTTGACATTGGTCTCTGTGGATTCGACAACCTTTTATACTAAAACAGATATTTCCGTACACTTGCAGAGCTATCACTTACCTAGCATGGCAAGGTTAAAACCTTCAAGGTCACGAAATTTAAGACCATCTTATCCAAACTTAACCAATTAATACTTCGACCTCCATTCTTCTTCGAACCCCATAAAATGAATTCATCATATGCTCTATTTCCTCTCCAAAAGAGGTAGGGAGTAGAAAAGCGCTCATACAATAAGTAGGTATAGATTGGGCAATTGATTTCAGAAGCACTTCCTTACTTGCGCGTGAAAGGGATCAAGCATTCCAATTTTGGATATTAGCAACTGAATTATTCATAGATCATAGGAAAGTGAGCCCCATGGATGTCGAATGCTTGAAAGAGTGCGACCATGGATGTCCAAAATCTGCCTAATATCTAAGGAGTGCGACCTTACCTTATGTTTGCTACTTAAAAAGGCTTGAAATATGATGATTTAAAACAAAACCTTGAAAAATATGACGAGGTGGGAGGTTCAAATTTTGGATGGTGAAAGAGAAATTTTAGGAAAAAGACGTAACCGTTAAAAAATGAAGGAAGTTTATAAATTTTAGAGAAATTTTGGATGATGAGAGAGAAATTTCAAGGAAAAGACCTACATGTAAATACCTTAGTTGAATACAAAGGTCTTCTCTACCCTAGCCTGACATCATTCCTTCATCGTAAATTACTATTATACTAAAAAACAAAAAAGGAAGGAAGGGAGGAAGTCAAATAAAGTTGTTAATCGAATTAATGTTTGTGTGTGATTATTACTAAATTGTTCTTATTTGTATCTGTATTAAATTTAACTTTTTTATATTTCAAGACAAGTTAATAGTATTAATTAAGGATATCTAATGTAAATATCTGAATGTCGGTCGATGTTGCTGCCATTAAAATCAAGTACTTCCTTTCATTTTCCATTATCTAACATAACTTAACTAATGAAATTGTATACTAATACTCCCTCCATTCCTAATTATAAACAAATTTGACTTTTTAAGTTCATTCAATTAATGATATATTTGGTCATTAATATGAACCAAATACATCATTAATTGAATAAACCTAAAAAATCAATCGAAGAAAGTTGACGAAGTTAAGCAAGGTCTCCCACGTGCCACAGACAAGACGTAGTGCTGCCTTTGTCGGTTATAGACATAGTTACAAGAAACAAAACTATACTTTGAGTCAACCAACCAATTAATAATAGTATCAAAGTAGTAAAGTAAAGTAAACGCTATTTTCATTTTCATATGTATTAGCATCAAATATTATATTAAATTACTTTTCTCAACAAACAAACCAAAATCATAATCTCAGAGAATCATTTTATCCATACCAACTGAGTTAAACTCATGAGGATATGGTAGTATAACATTTGAAATATGGAAACTATTTTGAATTCCACTGGTTAATTTAAATTACATAAATGTATGTGAAGGAAGGAATTGAAATTCCAAATCTTTGATCTACTAGTAAAAAAAATGTCTTCACTTGAGATGTCTCTAGTTCAAGCCTCTTTAGTATTGTAACAAGGTAAATATAAATATATTTTTTGAGTACGAATGTCTTCCTTACCTTCAATTGAACATCATTCCTTCCTCGTAAGTATAGATGGCAGTAGACAGTAAGGCAGTGGAGGATCCAGAGAAGAGTTTTGTCAGTTTTTTTTTTTTTTTTTTTAAATAAAGTGCCACGCGGACCCCACATGGAGGTGGTACACAACGTGTGTACAAGAAAAGGGAGGGTGTTTACCAATAATTTTCCATTATAGTTAGTAGTTACAGTGCAATTCAAGAAACAAAGTTATACTTTGAGTCAACCAAACAACAAAGGTAAAGTAAGTGCTATTACTACTAAATATCCAATTTCACGTAATATTAGATTACTTCTCTTAAGAAACCAAAATCATAATCACAAACGTAGAAGTAGTAATTAACAGAAACCAACCATGATGATGTCATCATCTTCAGGTGGTGGTGGAGCATTCAGGTTACGTTGGGATGTGTTTTTGAGTTTTAGAGGAGAAGATACTCGCGAATGTTTCACTAAAAAACTGTATGAATCATTACACAAACAAGGTGTTCGTGCTTTCATGGATGATGAGGGTTTGGATCGTGGGGACCACATAGCTACCACTCTTCTTGAAGCCATTGATGACTCTGCTGCTTCCATTGTTATCATTTCACCTAACTATGCTGATTCTCATTGGTGTCTTGATGAACTCAACAGGATTTGTGATCTTGAAAGGCTTATCATTCCTGTTTTCTATAGGGTTGATCCATCTCATGTCAGGAAACAATTGGGTCCTTTTCAAGATGGGTTTAATTATCTTGAAAACAGGTTTGCAAATGAGAAAGATAAAATTTTGAAGTGGAGAGACTCTATGCTTAAAATAGGTGGTCTTGCTGGCTTTGTTTTCAATTCTAGGTATATATCTATACTTTGTAATCACCATTTTATTTTTTTTGGTAATGGTAGTTGAAGTAGTGTCGCCTACACGGACACCACACCACACACGACACTGACACACGCACCAATACCACCAATAACTTGTGAAAATTGAAGATAATTATTGAATGCAACGAATTCAGATTCGCTGTATTCAAAAAAATCCCGCATTCACGGTGTTACCTTGTCCGTGACTGTTGAATCAAGATTGGATACTGCGGATTTCAAGCAGAACCTGACCTTGAAATCTGCACTGTCTGATCTTGATCCAACAGTCACGTAAATGGTGACTCTGTGAAGGCAAGGTTTGAGGCTTTTGGTGGGGTGGAGATGGGAGGGGAGGGGAGGGGATGGAATCTTTTTAATTTGACATGTTTGGTTCAATTTTTAGAAGGGAAAGGGAGGGAAGAGGAGGGGAGCAAAAATCTCCATAGACTCATTTATTGCTTCCCTCCAAATTGGAGTTTTTTGGAGGGGAGGGAAGGTGTGCAATTAATGTTATTATTACATTGACAAAACTATCCTTAAATTTACGTTAAAATTTAAAATTATATGCCAACACATGTCGAACATCGCCCTCAATTTGAAGTGTTAGGGCTACAAAGGTTGGGAACAACAACTTTTTAGTTTACAAATGGTGGAAGAAGTGTAAGACTTACTCACTCTTTTTAGTATCATTCTCCCATGTTTAAATTTAATTAACAACTATTGTTAATATTCCCACGTTTAATTTAATTAACAACTATTAATAATATTACTTGAATAATAATATTTTTTAATGTTTTGTTCATTGGTGCGCTTATACTCTCAAGGATTGTTCTTTTGATTCTGCTACACTTCCTTTTTTTGTTTGTTTAACTTTGTTGTTTTTGTTGCTTAGTGATGACGGCGAGCATGAGAATCTGATACGCCGTTTGGTGAAAAGGGTTTTGAAGGAGTTAAGTAATACTCCAATGGTTGTGTCGGAGTTTGCTGTGGGGATCAATGAACGTGTTGAGAAGGTGATGGATTTGTTACAACTTCAATCCAACAGTGTCAAGGTTTTGGGTCTGTATGGGATGGGTGGTGTTGGCAAGACAACCCTTGCCAAGGCTCTTTTCAATAGTCTCGTTGGTCGTTTCGAACGTAGATGCTTCATATCAAATGTGAGACAATTTGCATCTAAACATGATGGTTTGGTTTCTATTCAAAGCAATATAATTAAAGATCTTTCTTCTCAAGAAGGAACTCGGAGTTTTATCAGTGATGTCAAAGTTGGTATTTCTACTATCAAAAGAATAGTTCGTGAGAATCGAGTTCTCTTAGTGTTGGATGATGTTGATCATGTAAATCAACTTGATGCTTTGATTGGTAAAAGGGAATGGTTTCATGAAGGAAGCTGTATAATAGTTACAACAAGAGATACAACTGTTTTGCCTGAAAAACATGTCAATAAGCTGTTTGAAGTTACAGAATTGTATCCTGAAGAAGCTCTAGAGTTATTCAGTTACCATGCATTGAGGAAAAAGGATCCTCCACCAGACTTTTTGAGTTTTTCAAAGCAAATTGTGTCTCTTACGGGAAGAATGCCATTGGCTTTGGAAGTGTTTGGTTGCTTTCTGTTTGGGAAGAGAAGGGTGGAAGAATGGGAGGATGTTGTTGAGAAGCTGAAAACAATTCGCCCCGGGAATCTTCATGATGTGTTGAAGATAAGTTATGATGGGTTGGACAAACAAGAGAAGTGTATATTCCTTGATATTGCATGTTTCTTTATTCAGATGGGCATGAAGCGCGGCGATGTGATTGATGTAGTGAGAGGCTGTGGTTTTAGAGGAGAGATAGCCATGACGATCCTTGTAGAAAAATGTTTGATCAAAATAAGACAGGACAATACCTTGTGGATGCATGATCAAATTAGGGATATGGGAAGACAGATTGTTCTTGATGAAAACCATGTTGATCCTGGGATGCGTAGCAGATTGTGGGATCGTGCTGAAATCATGTCTGTTCTGAAGAGTAAGAAGGTAAAGAGTTTTTTTTTTTTTTTTATTGAAAAAAGGAAGGTAAAGAGTTAGAAACATTGCAAAACGCATGCATGGATTAAGATACAGAGTTTGATTTTATATAAAGAAAAAGAAAACAAATCCTACATGTAGGATGTAAAGTGCTTCAGCAGCCATATAAGACACTTTAAGCTGCAAAGCCTTGGACATAATTAAACAAAATGTGTCCAAAATCATTCATTAATATTTTATTCAAAAATGTATTTCATTTTTGCTGGTGCTCTTGTGCAGCCAAGTGGAGAATGGGCAAGACAATAAAATAAGACAAACAGACAAAACTGGAGACTAATGCAGAAACACTAGAGACTAATTAATGCAGAAACACTAAACCCAACAAAGTTAGTAATTTATACTAATGCAGAAACACTAGAGACTAATTAATTATTTTTTTTGAGCAAAGAGACTAATTAATTATATTACTAACTTTGTTGGGTTTAGTGTTTTGCTAACGGGCCTCTTTTGGATAACATAAAAAACTGCATGTTATTGTTTTATGGGTTAAGATCCTCTCCATTTATAAAAATAAATGGAAAATGCAATTTGGAGAGAGATAGACACAAAAAAATAATTAAAACAATTCAAATATGTCAATTTTCATAAGCATACAAAAACTTCGATCTGTTTGAGTTTTTTTCTTTTTTTTTTGGAAAATGATTGTTGTCATAAGAGTCAACCAACACATATGATTGGTTACAATTTTATCTTTCCATGATCTCTGCCAAAGAAGGAAGTAACTGAATTTGGGTTATTTGTGGTTACAAATTGCATGCATTGACGCAGCCAACACATTGGTGGCCGTTGGATCAAGATATCATTGTTGAAATTTAAAGTTCAGTATTTTAGAATTATAAAAAAATCTGCTCGCTTTTTGGACTGTCCAGTCTCAATCTAACGACCACCGATGTCTTAACGGCGTGAATACATTAAATAACTGTATGATAATTCATAAATAAATATACATATATGTTAGTATTTCGTGAAATTCATGAGAATAATCCTCTGTGATATTCAACACTCCTCTTTGTTTTTTAATGTAGGGAACAAGATGCATACAAGGAATTGTACTAGACTTTAAGGAAAGATCAAACCAGTGGAGTAAAAGTTATCCTCCTCAACCTCAAGCAGAGAAATATAACGAAGTTATGCTTGATACAAAATCGTTTGAACCGATGGTTAGCTTGAGGTTGCTTCAGATCAATAATCTGAGTTTGGAAGGTAAGTTTCTTCCGGATGAACTGAAGTGGCTACAATGGCGAGGATGTCCTTTAGAATGCATATCTTTGGACACTTTGCCACGTGAACTGGCTGTTCTCGATCTCTCAAATGGCCAGAAAATTAAAAGCTTGTCGGGATTGAAAAGTCACAAGGTATATGCTTCAGCTATATTATGCATAATTTAATCATGATTGCACAAACTTTGGTGATTGCAACCTTATTCGCAATTATTTTCTTTAGTTAATCAGGACATATGTTAAACCAGTTTTTGAAATTTCAAAGTTCCCTTCGAAATAATTTTCTGACATCACAGTTGTTAAAAAATGCTTAACAAGGCGGTCAAGATTCTCTCCATTTCTCACAAGAAATGAAGCACTTATGAGAGATAGACACACATGAGGAATTGGTGGAACTTAATTTTAAAAATATTATTAAATATGGGTTCTACCATCATCCCATTTCTATATATTTTCTCATAAATGAAGTCCGCCATTTCCTTTCAAAAAATGAGAGGATCTCAACTCCTTCACTAGCATGGGAGCAGCCTTTCACATGAATGAGGTAGCCTTGGCTACTCAAAAAAGAAATTAGTTTAGTAAGTATATGTTTTATTTTAGATTTAGCTACTCTAATAATAATGTATATGTAGCTACCCCAAACAAGTTTATTTGCCAAAGGAGATATAATATTGATAAAGACATGGTTAATATATTTAATACATAGTCAATTATGGATGAATTTGACTCATTGAAGTGTGGTCGAGCTCATTTTTCCTGAATATCATTGTCAGTTTCTATTTCTTTTATTGCTGCTTCATTTTATATATATAAGAAAAGATTATTGTTTAATTTTTTTGCTTATTGATTTGTTTAATATATTAGTTTTAAATATATATATATATATGTATATTGGTCTTCTCGTTAAAATTATTCTAGCTCTCCGCGCAATGTTGACAAGTCCTTTCTTTATCTAAAGATGAACTTTATCATCCCACGTTAAATGCTATTATATATTAATAGTTACAAACAGATAAAGAGAAAACAGTAAAGCCTAAAACTTGAATTCCTTAATCAGGCAATGCATTGTTAGTAGAACTTTTTCTCTCTTTTCGTTTGCTCAATATTGCTAGAATATATGAAAACGTCAAACAGTATTTTGAATGTAATATATAGTAATGCAGAGTATAATGAATTATATATCAGGATTTATTTTCATATTACTTTGAATTCTATGATATCTTTTCTGTTTTTTTTTGTTACCATGCTTATGATTTCCTAATTAAATAGAGTCTAGTACAAGAATAAATTATAGATATTAGTGTTTCTTATCAAATAAATATCATTTTCAACATCTATAATATCTTGTAAGATAACATCACATTGTTTAGCAGGTACCAGAGAACCTAATGGTCATGAACCTCTCCGACTGCTACCAACTTGCTGCAATCCCTGATTTATCTTGGTGTCGCGGCCTAGAAAAAATTAATTTGGCGAACTGCGTTAATCTAACAAGGATTCATGAATCCATTGGCAGTTTAACTACTTTGCGTAATTTGAATTTGACACGTTGTGAAAACTTCATTGAACTTCCTAGAGATGTATCTGGATTGAAACATCTGGAGAGCCTCATTCTTTCGGAATGCTCCAAGTTAAAAGCATTACCAGAAAACATAGGCATGCTTAAATCACTGAAAACCCTTGCTGCTGATAAAACTGCCATAGTAAAGTTGCCCGAGTCCATTTTTAGCTTGACCAAACTTGAACGACTTGTTTTAGATCGTTGCTCACAATTGAGAAGACTACCAGACTGCATTGGAAATCTATGTGCTTTGCAAGAATTATCTCTTTATGAAACAGGTTTACAAGAATTACCCAACACTGTCGGTTTCTTGAAAAACCTTGAGAAATTAAATTTGATGGGGTGTGAAGGTCTCACTCTAATGCCTGATTCTATAGGAAATCTTGAATCGTTGACAGAACTTTTGGCTTCCAACAGTGGGATTAAAGAACTCCCTTCCACCATTGGTTCTTTATCCTATCTGAGGACTTTATTAGTTGGAAAGTGTAAACTCAGTAAATTGCCCGACTCATTTAAAACTCTGGCCTCAATTATTGAACTTGACTTAGATGGAACTTATATCAGATATCTGCCAGATCAGATTGGAGAGTTGAAACAACTTAGGAAACTTGAGATTGGCAATTGTAGCAATCTTGAATCATTACCGGAATCCATTGGCCACCTAACATCTCTTAATACACTGAACATAATCAATGGAAATATCAGAGAATTGCCAGTGTCGATTGGATTATTGGAAAATCTTGTTAACTTAACATTGAGCAAATGTAGAATGCTTAAACAGCTTCCAGCTTCTATAGGAAACCTGAAGTCTCTAAGTCATTTAAAGATGGAGGAAACGGCTATGGTAGACTTGCCTGAAAGTTTCGGTATGCTTTCAAGCTTGAGAACACTCAGAATGGCAAAGAGGCCTCATTTAGTTCCAATATCTGTGGAGAACACTGGCTCTTTTGTGTTGCCGCCTTCTTTCTGTAATCTGTCCTTGCTACATGAGTTGGATGCCCGTGCCTGGAGATTATCGGGAAAAATTCCTGACGATTTCGAGAAGCTATCACTATTAGAGACTTTAAAGTTGGACCAAAACAATTTTCACAGCCTTCCTTCTAGCTTGAAAGGCCTTTCCATTCTCAAGGAATTCTCACTGCCAAATTGCACGAAGCTGATTTCTCTCCCCTTACTTCCTTCAAGCTTGATCAAGCTAAATGCTAGTAATTGCTATGCATTAGAAACTATACACGACATGTCAAGTTTAGAGAGTTTGGAGGAGTTGGAACTCACAAATTGCGAGAAAGTGGCTGATATTCCAGGTCTTGAATGCTTGAAGTCCTTGAAAAGATTGTACCTGAGCGGTTGCAATGCATGCTCCTCCAAAGTATGCAAAAGACTTTCAAAGGTTTTTCTCTCATTCTCTTTGCTCATAAATTTGGATTCAGTGAAAAAATGTCAAAATTGTTTTTAATATTTTGGGAAATGCATTCTCTCTGGTTTGCTTCCATCTTTTATATTTCACAATTAAAAAGAAAAATCTATAACAAAATGTCGTTTCAGCCACCAACATATGTAGTGAAAATTGACAATGTTTTTAAAAAGTAAACAGACCGAAATTGCTTCTTGTTGGTTATTGCTTGTAACTAATGAATGATTTGTATTACAGGTTGCACTGAGAAATTTTGAGAACTTGAGCATGCCAGGAACCAAGTTACCTGAATGGTTTTCAGGAGAAACTGTAAGCTTTTCCAATCGCAAAAATCTCAAGCTAACAAGTGTAGTTGTAGGTGTTGTTGTTTCAATTAACCACAATATTCATATACCTATAAAGAGAGAAGAAATGCCTGGAATCATTGATGTTGAAGCAAAAGTCTTCAAACTTGGGAAACAAAAGTTCAGTACAACGTTAAACATACGTGGGGTGCCAAGGACAAATGTAGATCACATACACTTGTGTAGGTTCCAGAATTACCATCAATTAGTAGCCTTTTTAAAAGATGCTGATACATTTTGTGTGACTACGAGACGTCCTCCTTTTGATAAAGGATTGAGGTTGAAGAAATGCGGAGTTCATTTAATCTTTGAAGGGGATGATGATTATGATGGAGATGAAGAATCGTTGGACAAAGGCTTACAATCTGTTTCAGAAAGGTTGGCCAGGTTTTTTAACACTTGTAATGAAGGTGTTGATGCTACCTATGCCACTGAGAGTGAAGATGAGTGTCAACATGAATTGGAGCACGAAAATGGAGAGCCAGGAACTAGATCACTTCGTGTTAAAGGCAATTACATTATTCTCTGCTTGTTTAGTCTATTATTTGTGTTGTTTAGTTGGTTTTGGTTGAGGTGTATGCCAATTGCTGAAAGAAAAGATTGATATCTGCTATCGAGTTCATTGAGACAATGGTTGCTTTTTCATCGAATAATTCTTGATTAAAACAACATTTGCTCCTTCAGAATTGCTACTGTTTCTGCCTTTCTGAGATATATGTTAATATATTTGTTTGTAGTAATGTATATGTACTGATCAATTTTGGAAATAAGAATAGATAAATCTTTTCTATAATCAAGAATAAGAATAAGTTACCTTCTTTTGACCTCTCTTGGCTATACTTTTGGATCTACAATTTAAATCATTAGTCTTGAAGTAATTGGATTTGTAGGGGTCTGCTTAGGGTTGGGAGTGGTAGGGTTTGTGTATTTTGTTGTGAATGTTTATCCACGGTGAAGTTATCCAACAAAAAGAGAAATTAGTTATGTCAAAAGATGATCCATTGATGATCTATGGTGTGTAACAGAAAACATTGATTTGTTAGGTTACTCTTGTAGGAATTTTTTTTTTTTGAATAAGTTACTCTTGTAGGAATGAACGTGAGAGACATTGTCTATGAGGTATTAGCTTTGTGGTAGGAGTTTAAATTATTTTGGTGACATTTATAAACCAAATGAAAAGGAGTCTAGTAAATTTACTGAGGACTTGATTCTTGTGGATTTGCCTCTTAGTAAATAAATTGACTTGGCAGAAACCAAATGGTTTAGCAATTGTGTCAATTATATGCAATGAACACAACAAGAGCAACAATCAGTGCATAAATATTCTGAAATGGAAAACGTGTCCAGCATCACCTTTAGCATTCATAACCATTCCTTTAAGGAATGTTTCATCAGTATGATTGTCATCATATCCAGGTTGTATACCACCATATGCCACTTTTCTGATAAAGTGGTTTTGATTTTATTCAAGCCTTTAGTGGCTAAACGAGGTAGAGGTTAATAATTCAAGTTCTTATGTTCCTTGCCTTTTCTTTGAAGATCTGAAATGTTTGCATATATGGATTATTGTAACATGCTTTAATATTTAGATAGTGTAAATCTTGCCGATCAACACAAGTACTACTATACGTAATCATCGATTTAGTTTCTATATAAAATTTACATAGGATGAAAACTAAATATCCTACAAAATGTTCACATTAGAACACAAACTATAAGGGCAAGACTTAGGTTGTCCAAACTGTCACGAGCAGACTCAAGGCATCCCATCTGAATGCAAGCACTGATCACATCAGAGCACAACCCGGATCCTGTCGCTGACGCTGAGTATGGTTCCCCTTGAATGCTAAGTAAGAGTTTTGAAAGTTCACTAATTCTTTTTTTGTAACCAATGATAAACTTGGCCAAAGCTCTATCACTAAGAGCAAGTTTCCACCATTGTAAAAAAAAAAAAAAAATAATAAAATACGGT
>Ga0315915_1008682_pt1 | contig 11798 bp, 3 predicted proteins | sample MpolbnodulesMG_FD_207738 | JGI IMG/M metagenome (GOLD analysis project Ga0315915, IMG submission 207738) | Medicago polymorpha root nodule microbial communities from Los Angeles, California, United States - branched nodules | ecosystem: Host-associated > Plants > Roots > Nodule | place: USA... | reverse complement strand
TTCTCTCTTTCTTTTCTCTTGCTGTTTTCTACTTTTGCTTGTGATTATAATTGTTCCATACACTTTGTTTTGGTTGCTTGATTATCACTTGCTCCACACATCAAGTTTGTTATTGGTGTGATTTTTCATCGAATACACAACAAATAAATTAGGACCAAATTGATGACGAAAACAAAGATAAGGACTAAATTGAAACGTTTAATAGTTAAGGGATCAAACTGAGAAATTAAATTAAGTTAAGGGACCGGGAGAAGTATTAAGCCTAATATAAATGATAATTTGATATGAATATGGAACACTAGTCCCTAAAAAAAGAAAGAATATCGAACACTAGTCATATATGTATCCAGTCCTACCAAATTATGAACTTTGAAGGTAATATGTAAGTATTGAACTATGTGAAAATGTCTTATCTTACCACATAAATAGGGGTAAATATTGATTGCCAATTCCCCAAAAATTTTGTGCACACGAACTTATTTTCATATACGATCAATAGTTTTATTATTACTTAACTAAAATTTCAAAAAGAACCTCACCAAAAAAAAAAATTCAAAAAGAAAGAGGGTACTTACAATATGAAGGTAAAAAAAAAAAAAACTGAACTCTTACCATTTTTAGTATGAATATCACAATTCACAATCCTTCCCCCTTTTACTTACAAAATCAACTATTTTACTAAAAACAACGAGTACATTTTTTTTGAAATAGCGAGTACATGAAATCTATTTTTGAGGTTCATATTATAAGCCTCCAAACAAAAAAAGACACCGGAAAAAATGTGCCCATCTAGTAACATCCTAAATTATTTGGGGATTACTTATGCGACACATGATGTTATTGAGGCAGGTGGTGGGGAGAGCAATCGTTGGTACATGCGTCATGCAATACGTTGGAACCTTGACTATTAATTTTTCACCCTATTCTATTCTCAGGCGCCCTGAAAATTTTCTAAAGATGCTCTTGAGTTTTCGGATTATAAAATCCGAAATATGCTTATGTATAATCAGTAGTCAGAATCTCTCCAATTTCAGCAGTTTTGAATTTACCTTTTAAAAACAACCAAAAAATAAAGTAAAAAAATGATAAAAAAACCTGTTAAATAAAATCATAAAAATACCACCAAAACATTCTAAAAATTAAATAAAACTATTGCAATTTTTTCCTGATTTTTTTAAGAATATGAAAAATGAAAAAAAAAAGAAGGCTTACTTGCTCTTTTAGTCCCTTAATTATTTTTTTAGTATCGGTTTGGTCCTGTAATTAATAAAAAGTCCGTTTGAGTTCTTTAATTTAATTTTTGTTACACTTTTTGGTCCCTTCCGTTATGGGGTTAACCCCCAATGTCTTAGATGGACTAACCTTATAGATTGTCCACCGTAAACCTCGATAATTTTTTAATCTTAACCGTGTAATCTAATTTTTAAAACATAAACCATTGGATTTTGATGGTCTATTGTAAGTAATAGTACACTGTCACCACCTACATTTTTTCTTCCTTTCTTCATCTTCCTTTTTCACAGTTCTTCATCTTCCTTCCTCTTTCTCTTCTTCATCTTCATACATTCATCCAAAACTAAAAAAAAAATCCAAAAAAACCTAGAAAAACCCAAAAATAATTTGTATCAAATCCAAAAGTTTATCCATAATATGCAAAATCCAAATAAATAACAACAAACCCAACTTCTAAAAAAAAATTCTAGATCATATGAAGTCTTAAAACAAAGAATCAATCAAACACACATCAACAAAACAAAATGCAACAGGATTCGCGACGGGATCAAGAAATTGTTTTTTCTTTTATGTTTACGCTTCTTGCGATCGGATTGAGATGATGGATCAGATTTGGAGCGGTGGAGGAGAGAGTCTTCAACGTGGGGCTGAAATACGGCGGAGAACCTCGAATGCCATGACCAAATGGAAGAGAAATGGGTTGTTGTTGTTGTTGTTCAGAGATGAGAAAATAAGAAGGTGAATTAATTTATGGGTTTATGTTGTTGTTCGAAATTGCAAATTCGAATGAAGGAGGGAGTACGGGTTTATGGTGGTGGCTGTGTTTTTCTAGCGTGGCAATGTTGTTGTCTGCGTTTTAGTTTTGTTTTTCTGGTTGTAATTGTGATTGTTGATGTACCTATGTGGCTCCCCTGTAAGTGTGTTATGTTAGCGGTGTGGGAGCCTTTTACTGCTATATCAGTTCCCTGTATGCTCTATGTGTTGGGGTTCTTTTTTTCTTTCTCTCTTGGCATCTTCTCTCTTTTCTCAAGGGATTGGTTGCCTTAATACTATTGGCTTTTCAAAACAAAAAAAAAAAACTATCTGGGTTGAAATTAGTCACTTTGATAGTGTTGACAATGTTTATTGTTACCTAATTGCAGATTTGGAGTTTTGACAGTGATAAGAAATTTGGTGATTTTGTTGTTTGTTGTTGTTTAGGGGGTAATGAATCTTGGTGATTAGATTAGGTGGTGTTGTTGATGGTGGTGGAGGTGTAGTGATGAGATGATGATGATGGTGGTGGTGATAATGTTGTTGTTGATGAATTTCTAAATTTTTTGAGTTATTCTTTGAATGTTCATTTGTGGTCTTCATATTTTCTTTGAAATTTCATGTTGTGTTTTTTTTTCTTCAGATTTTCGAGAAAGCAGATGAAGGATTGTATGGAGAAGATGAAGAAACTAAATAAATTTTCAACTAATGCCAAAACTACACATGCACCACAGTTAACGTATTTTATCAACCCTAACGGAAATCTAACGGAAGAGACAAAAAGTGTAACATAAATTAAATTAGAAGACTCAAACAGACTTTTTTTTATTAATTATGAGACCAAATCGATACCCAAAAAATAATTAAGGGACTAAAAGAGCAATTAAGTCAAAAAATGAAAAATGGGTTTAAACGATGGAATTTTGGATTTTGCGGGATGGAGTCTCGTAAGAAGTTCCTTCAACAGGAGTCTTGATCCTTAATTTTTTTTCCTGATTTTCTAGGAAAGTTTCAGAGCAATCTGATCAAGTAGCCAAAAACTGATTTTTCGACTAGGAACAACTAACAATGACCTAAAACAGCTAACAATGAGAGTTTGCAAGATTAATATGGTCTTTAAACTGGTTATCCATGTTACAAACAGACTCAGAATTTGTGTTGATACAATTTGGATTATATAATACGAACTGTTTTTCCACTGAAAAAGGTGTTTAGGGGGTGTTCGAATTCTATAATCGGAAAAAAGCAAGGAACATGCTCTATTTTTTTTTTTGTTGAGGTTCTCGGATTATAAAATCCGATTTGGTGAAAAACTTATTTTTTCACCCCATAACAAAGGAAAAACTCGGTTCGGATTTTAAAATTCGAAAATCTCAAAGGCATTTTGGCAAAAAAAAATAAAAATAGGACGCGCGAGAAATGAGTAGGGTGGAAAAAGTAATAGTCTAGAACCATTGTGTTCTTCCAAATAGTAGTCTTGCAATTTGATGAGCCTTGGGCCACATCCCGTTGGTAATTGAGAAATTGAATTTCTTTTTCGAACCCATGTACTTCTGGCGTGCCTTCTAACTTGATAATTTTGTTCTCATTTAAATTTTATAATCTGTAGTGTATTTGACGTTTTTGGATTATAAAATCTGAATTGTATTTACCTAATTTTGTTCTCAATTTATTAAAAGAACATAATTTAAAATTGACAACAAAATATAATAATTGAATAAGATTTTATAATACATTTACATTGAGATAACACTATGTAGTACAAAATATTTTGCAACTAAAACTAAATTTGTAGTACAAGAATTTCAGAACACATGATGGAAAAGGAGAAGGTGGAAACTGATTTGAACAAACTGAGATTCAAACTGACATGAAATATAAATTGATATGAGACAATCCCATATTGACCATTCAAACTAACCCACAAGTTGGCCCTTCGTATGAAAGACCAGTAGTAAAACTATGACATCATAACTTCCCCAAACGAAAAGTAAGAAAGAAAAGGAAATAAGATGAGTTTTTGAATGAATAATATGGAAGAAATGAAGAGTATCTACATGCAAAGGGCCACATACATTGTATCTACGATCAATCCAAAATGTGTAATACAATCAATAAATTGTTTAACACATGACACATTGACCTGAAATTAGCAGACATTCCAAATCTTGTCGACGATCGAAATTCTAGACTGTTTTAGATTATAGGAACTATTTACTTAATTATCCCTAATTATATAATCCAAAATCATGACCTATACTGGTCCATATTATATAACCTGAAACATGCCCAGACAATGTTAAAAATTGTGATTTGGAATGTTTGACACGTTTTGAAATATATAATCCGAATAAGCTAGTCAAATGCAGGATTTTTCTGTGTTCATATTGCATCAACAATTTTTATTGTTCACAAAGCACATAACCGTCAATACATCGACGTGTATGGTTCATATGCAAACAACATCACAGACATATGAACAGTTATCCAATAGATATGAACACTAAGCTAGCTGTAGTTTACTACACGGGAAGAAACCTAATCTGTTAGGGTCAACATCTCTCGCTTGATCCATGATGTTGTTTGTGTTTAATTATATTAATTTACGTTGTTGTATTTCGTTGTTGAATCATCCTCTTGAAATTATGTTGTTGAAATCGTTTTTATTTAATTTATGTTGTTGTAGAATTTCATGACAAATTTTCTATTTTATGTGTTCTGAATCAGATTCATAATACGAAACATACAAAAACGTCCAAAGCACAAAATTTAAACAATCTGGGCAAGTTTCAAAATTTATAATCCGAACCAGTATTAGACATGCATTTAGATTAAATAATCCAAAATATTATAGAATTTGGACGATGACGTTACAACCAATGTTTGAACGGTTTGTGGTGTGTCTAATACATTTTTGGGAGGTTTTGTTAATTTTTCATATTTTCTTTAACTATAGTTACAATCTAAGATGGTGTTGTGACTATAAATAGCCTTGCATTTTTTCTATATTTTTATTGCAATTCTCCTCTTTTGTCCTTCTTCTTTTTTTTTTTTAATTTTTTTTTTACCTTTTCATTGGAGACGGTTATAATATTATGGTCAGCATTGACAGTTCATACCATCTTCAAAACTGCTGTATAGTTCTTGTGGGGATTGTAATATATGGTCAACAAAGACCTTTGTACAATCCATCTTGCTCAACAAAACCAATCATCCTCCAGGATTTGGAATCCTATATTACACATTGTGAATCAAAGAATTCAATAGTGTAATTAGAATGATTACATAACTGGATAACTGAAATCAAATTTAGGGAAAAATTTGGCAAAAACAAAACATTTACAGGCTAAGACTGTGAAAGATTAATGGTGCCCATAAATTATGCAGTGACACAATTGCCATTAGGTAGTCTAACCCCTGTAGGCTTGATCCTATCATAAGTTGATTAAGTTCTAAACTAGTTAAGGGAAGAACAAATATTGCCATTAGCTAGCTAGAATTAGAATACAGGTCAATAACCAAGTACAACAGGGGTCCAGTCTGGCAACATTTAGAGCGGATCATTGTTGAGGTATAGTAAACCTATATTTTACGCATTGAGATTACATAGTCTGAAATATGTCAACATAAAGACTACAAGTGTTGTTAAAAACTGGTATGACGAGGGATTGACACATTTAACATTATATAACCGGAACTATTAATATTTTTTTTTTTCGGATCATATTTTCGAATGTTTTGAAATAAGAATTGGAGGAACCAGGGTAATTTACATGTGTTTTATGAGTTTTTAAGAGATTCAGATTATATAATCCGTATAAAAATGCTTCGGATTATGTAATTTGAACCGTGTAAAATGAGAAATTTGAAAAGCAAACCCAGTGGATAAGAGGTTAGGAAAAGAAATTCTAAAAAATAAACCTGTCTAAAAGTAGTTTTTAAGGACATAAGCAATCCTATTCAGTTTGATTTATAGATAATGTACACCCCAAATTGAGCTTACATGCTATGGTTTCATTTCATTGATTCCTAATAGATGCAACTCCATTAGATCTAGATTCAATTGCACTTGGACCTAACGGTCCTACAACCTTAGCACCAATGCATGTGGTTTTTCTGAGGTCTGTTGAGGGACCATTATGGTCTAATAAATAGATGTAATTGTACTTTCTCATTCAACATAAAATTCATCTGCATGCGGATCTTTTCAGGTTCAAGAGGCCAAGGTATTTGTAAATGCATAGTGGATAGTATAATAGGTAAATACAAAACTTAGCATAATTGTCCAAACATTCTTGTGATCATACTGTTTGTGTACTTTTGACATATCTTCACAACTAACTGCAGTCATGTAATTTTCAAAGTGAATAATTTCGATCAACTTTTTTACATCATTCAATGAAAAATTTCAGTTGTATTAATTTGCAAAGAATAAGCTAAAAGAAAATCAGTAGCGAAAATAATATTTTCGGCACATGTTTGGTGAAGTGGCAACGTCTCAATATATTACTACTTTTGTGTTGGATCAGTGTTTAGTGTCAACACATGTAGGGGTGTGAGTGTGTGCAGAGTAAACCCTACACCTTGTCCATGTCATGACAGATTTCAATTATTTATACACACATGGACTTGTCCCAACCACATTTCATTTCATGTCATCTCTTTTTTCCTTACTAAATTTGTTGACCAAATCCAACTTAGCATATTCAAAGTTTTTTTTTTCTTTCTCTTAAATACACTTTTGGCCCCCTATATTTACTATTGTAGCAATTTTGACACCCTAACAAAAAAAAATGCAATTTTAACCCTCTAATTTTGCCACGTTTAAGGAAATATGCTCTTTTGGCCCCTTATCTTTACAAAAAAGTTGCGATTTTGGCCCCTTTTATGGGACACGTGGCGGCTTCTCAGCATAGTTGCGAAAATTAGGAGGTCAAAATTGCATTTTTTTTGTTAAGGGATCAAAATCGCAACGACGACAAAAATAAGGGGCCAAAAGTGCATTTAAGCCTTTTTTTTTAATAAAGTTGAAACAATAAATGACTGAACATGAAATGAAATGTTATTTTTATAATAATATCCTAAAATTAATGATATGGTGAGACCTACATTACTTCTTGTTGAATTGGGGTAATTTATCCTAATAACATGTATGATTCAATTCTAAAACGAAGTAGATGGAAATTACATGTTAAATGATAGAGATGAAGAAGTTTAACGTTTTTGAGATAAATATATTAACTAATTGTAAGAAAACCAAAATTATGAGGCTTACATTACCTTTTGATGAATTGAGGGTAATTTACCCTCAATGAAAAGTAAGATCCGATTATAAAACAACATAGATGAAAATCACATGTTGAACGAAGCAGATGAAAAGTTCGATGTTCTGTACATAAAAATGATATTTGATAGTAACAAAAAAATAAAATATTTATTTGATAGGAGTAAATTACCTCCAATTTATTAAGGAATTTATTAAGGGATAATGTAAAAAAAAAACGGTTTGATATGAGAGCATTGATTAATATCCCAAACCGACACATCCACACCACACCAGTATCTGGCAACCTATAATTGCTGTGTGGATGGAAATGATTTTAATATATATTGCTGAAAATCTTATGAAAAAAAGCTGAAAAAAAATAAATACAGATTAGAGACATTGGTTCAATGAGCCAGCCTTAGCTGTGGTTCTTGCCTGAACGAACCTCCCCACACACACACAATCCTCACCCACCACTTCTAATAATTAATTTTCCCACCATATAAACGATCCTAAGTTTGGCTTTATATACATATATACTTCTGATATATAGTTTTAAGATTTAAAAGCCTAAAGAAATTTTGGAGCATACCAAATATGGATCATAGGTCTACCTTCTCAACATGCTTCTTTCTCTTTCTCTTCCTTGTTCTCCCTCACTTTTCTAGAGGTTTGTATAACATAACATCACATGCTTTCTCTCTTTTATACTATATGCTTCAAATTTATGATATATATTTTTTTGATAAAGTTTAAACTTATAATATTAGGGAGTCATAATAGAGTAAGTTTTATAATTTTGTATTTTGTTGGTGCTACTAATTAATTCTAGTTTAATTAATTAATTACTTAATTGTATATTGCAGGGGAATCAGAAGCAATATTGCCTTCAGAGGTATATGAGATCGATTATAAAGGTCCTGAGACACACTCATCGGTTCCTCCTCCTCATCATAAGTTTCATTCAATTCCAAGAAAGAACTTAGTCAGAACAGAGAAAGCTTTGGGTAAAATAGGTGATAGTAGTGCTAATTTGGCAACAAATAAGGCAAGTATACTTGTCTTTTTTTTTCTTAAATGTTACTGGGCAATAATTTTGTTCGAGGCATGATCAAACACTAAATATATACACCTCTCACAGTTCAGATCAAACATTTGTTTGGTCGTTATGTTGTGAGAGACCGGTCTCTTCTGTAGTATATTTGTCTTTTTTTTTCCTTCCATGTTAATAGGCGGTAATTTTGTTCGAGGCATAAGTGCATTGGTTGTACACTAAATTACTCATGCCTCAAACACCAAATTACCTACGGGACAAGGAACTAAGGAATAGAATATATGGTATTTTTGACACTTCTAGATAGATTCCAAGACGAACTTACCATTTTAAATTTCATAACATGTCAGATTTGCACATTTAATATACAATATGCAAATTCCAAGACAAACTTACCATTTTAAATTTCATAACATGTCAAATTTGCTCATGATAGAAAAACCCTTTAGTTATTACTCCCTCCATCGCTCAATAAACGACCTATTTGACAATATACATTATTGACTTAACATACTTTGACTGTATTTTTCTACTAATTCACAAAGATAAATAATATCGTGTAAAATGTTGTTGGATTCGTCTCGATGAATATTTTTAAAATATTAAATTTTCATAATTTTTTTTTAGTAGAGAATTAAAGATATCAAAGATAAAACATATGCATTTCTGTAAAAAAAAAAAAAAGACAAAATATATGCATTGGTACGTGTGTCGGAGTCAACTAAGTCATCTAATATGGGACGGAGGGAGTACTATAGTAGTATTATATAGATCAAAATTTAATCGGGTTCTCAAGTAACCATTGACCGGGGTTTCATCACTTGTGGGATTAGGGGTCGGAGCTTTTACGGTAGGACAAACAACCCTAAAAGTTGCGTCAAGTAAAGTGATCAAACATGAGAAAGCGTGTTCTGACGATTAACATGCTTTTATACCATTTGCATTTGACTTCCTAGCACCAGAGGCCATTGACCTTCTACATAGAGTACAAATGGTCATGCACAACAATGTCATGTCTTCTAGGTCCATAAATATTGTGTTTACAAGAATTGGTTTTGCCATCCAAAAAGGCCTGGCTGCGCAGCTTGTTACCTACTTGACTTTTATTCATGTGTAATTAATCTTTGATATAAAAAGAATTCAATAAATTAAAGTTATATTATTGTAGTATTATATATTGATGTAAATTTAATTCTCTACTGCAGGTTAAGAAAGTTCATGGATGAGAGGAAGCTTCTAAAGTTAAATGGACTACTACTTGGTGCTCTTACAAAGATATAATTCCTTTGGAGAGATAGTATAATGAATAGAGAGTTGGGATATTGTTTCATGGTTTGCCTATAACTGTTTTTTGATTGTATGGTTTACCTATAAATGATTACTTCGAAGAAGAATCTGCATATATTAATGCTTAAAAAAATTAGATTGAATCACTTGGTTGACCTTTTGGTACGTAAATTGAGTATACATTCACAAATTTATCTTTCATGATGTTAAAGACTGATTGGCCTATTGCAACTAATTAACTAACTAACACACTAATTGTTATAGAGAGAAAGGCTGATGAATGAAAATGTTTCAGGAGATTAGTACTCCAACAATTGTCACCGACAATAATAACAGAACTTGAATTACTCTAACAACACACCTCCTTAATTCAAAGTTTCTAAGATACAATATTCAACATTCTTCTCATCTCCTTAAATCTGTGAATCTTCAAAGACTTTGTTACAATACAACTTTTACTCCATTTAGAGAATCTCAAGTGCACCAAAAATGAGTTTATATTCAGTTGTTCCTGACCAGCCTTCACTCCATAAAAGGCCTTACTGAGCTTCCACACCTTCTTTTATTTCTTTTAGAAATCGTGGTTGGACCTAACACAACCTCACAAAACCGACTTGTGAGGTGAGGATTGCCCCCACTTCCCGATAGCGGAAACCTGATAGCAGGTGGCCCAATGGATCTTGGAGAGACTCTGATACCATCTTAGAAATCGTGGTTGGACCTAATACAACCCCACAAAACCGGCTTGTGAGGTGAGGATTGCCCCCACTTATAAACACATTGTCAGGCCATGTCCTGTCCGATGTGGGACACTTAACAATTTCACCTCAAATGAAAATGGCTAGGTTACATAGACCTCTTCATTTTTTTTTTGAATAGGCAAATATTATTAAACGCCATCCCGCAAGACGCAAGGTATGGACGAAACAAGATACAAATGGTGCTGCATATACACGGTACACCATAACCACCTAAAAACACCCCTGAATATAAACCCACCAAAACACATCACCACCTAAAACAAACTCAAAAAAAACAAGCACCGTAAACACGGTATCCACCAATAAAAAAAAAAAAAAAGACCTCTTCAAGTGATGCATTCAAGAAAGTGGATTTGACATGAAGTTGGAATAGCTTCCAACCATTTCAGTTTGTAAGTGATACTACCAATCTCACTGTCTCAAGCTTTGCCACTAATGCAGAAACCTCTTAGCAGTTCAAATTAACTAGCCCTTTGCAGATAGCCTTTTGCCACTAGTTTTGGTTTCTACTTAGCCATTGATCCATTTAATCTAAATTTCACCTTAAACACTCATTTAACAACAATTGGATGCTTCTTAGCTGACAGCTCAACCAACTCCCACCTTGATTGCTTTCAATTACTTTCAGCTCTTCAAGGCATCTTCAAAACTAATAGGTTCTATGTCAGCTAATAAAGCCAAGTGAGCTACGTCACATTCTGCAGTAATCATGCTGTCAGAATCATATGATAAACTTCAAGTCTTGGTGATAAGTTTCTTACTATTTTTTGTCTCAAATTCACTTGTTGTTAAGCACCGGTTTCACTCCCTTACATTTTAGCACAATGCTCGTCCTCTAGTATCATAGATATAGAGGACTTGAGCACTTCAACAAATATCATAGCCTCCCTCACTCTTATCATGATCAAGTTTCTTCCTCCTCTCAAAGGAATCTGTCTAAAACATAAGGATCCAAATACTTTCATGTGATTCACAGAAGGTAAAATTTTACGTTTCATCATACTTATTGTCATATTGTGAACTGTCCTATTTTTCATCTCAGCACTTCCATTATACTAATTTTTGGATGTCTGCCTCTTCAGAAAACTTTTCAAACTCCTCTCCTCCAAATTTAGTTCTGAGTATTTTAATTTTCCTTTAAGTTTCCTTCAGAGGCCACTAACTTGAACCTTCTAAAGATTGAGAATACCTTACCATTTTTTATTGGTGAGATAAATCCATAACATTCTACAGAATTCAACTATAAAAGATTAAAGTATTTATTTCCACTTAGTGATGGTACCTCAAGTGGTCCACATACATTATAGCGAACAACTCTTAACACTCCCTTGGCCCTCATAGGAACTAATGGTATTCCTATTAATTTTACTCATCAAACAACTTTCATACACTTTTGGAATTTAAACTGAAGACAATCACTATACCTCTTGAAACTTGGGCGACA